>Ga0138285_1206471_pt1 | contig 7608 bp, 3 predicted proteins | sample S_130626_E_mt_FD_106916 | JGI IMG/M metagenome (GOLD analysis project Ga0138285, IMG submission 106916) | Freshwater microbial communities from Lake Simoncouche, Canada - S_130626_E_mt (Metagenome Metatranscriptome) | ecosystem: Environmental > Aquatic > Freshwater > Lake | place: Canada: Quebec... | reverse complement strand
CGGTGACGTTTTCCCTCACATCCTGGCTCAGGAGGGGTGTGTTGAGGTTGTCTGGAGTGAAGCCAGCCGGTGCCTGATGTACTATTGCATTCGTCGAGAATATTTTAAGTCGATGTTTGCAGGTTATGGGAACGACAATAATGAGAATTCTCCGTAAACGCCGCATGTATTTGCGACTTGGTTTTCGTGACCGCATTTTGCCCAGGAGTGTCACGGTTTTTTCAGAGTTGGAGTTCATTACCCCATCGTAAACAGTGTTGGTTTTCACCGATGCTCGCAGAATCTTAAGTATTCTTTCTGCGGTTGGTTAGTTGCATGTGGACCCCCAAAACTATTGCGACGTTGAATATTTAATTGGAAGAGAGACGTTAAACTCTATAACACTCCAGGACTGACGACTGTTAAGCAAGACGTCAGCGGTCCTGCCCCCGCCGTGAGACAATATTATAATGGTGCTGGTCATCATTGTAAGATTTGTATCGGTTTTGTTGGAATGTTTTGTAGAAAGAGATACGAGAAGTTGGTTGTCGGCGTATCGCGGACTTTCTTATGCATGTGCCTCGATGCCATTGTTGAGGTTGGATGGAAATGTCACAAACGGCTCTCGACGCTGTGTGATTATAAGTTCAATGCATGTAAATCCTAGGAGACGCACATTTTAATGGTGAAATGTGTTTGTATAGACTTCAGTGCTACGGGTGGAAGGATCAAGAAGTGGGTTGGTAGCCCACGCTGCTCCCTACAGGACAAACTGATTCACCGATGGGGTGGATTTTTACCATGCCGAGGAAAAACAAAAACAAAACAAATGGGGGGAAGAAGAAAGTCGCAATTCAGGTGGTGTCTGGTAAAGGCGCTTATGGAATTGATACTATGAAGAATCTTGGTGGCAAGATCAAACAAATGGCTAAAGCCGCGTTAAAGAATGAGAGGGTGCAGAATGGTATCATGAACGGAGCTGGTGCAATGGCCGAAAGGCTGATGCCCGGTTCAGGTCAATCGGCTAAAACCGTCGCAAAGTTATTGCTTAATCGCATTAACGGAAGTGGTGATTATGAAGCTGGTGGTGATCCAACTGTAAACTCACTATTCAAGATGAACAAGGATGGGCAAATGGTCGGTGGAAACGCCTTGACTATACCTAAATTTGATTCATGTAGCAATGGTGTGCATGTAGCACATAGAGAGTATGTGATGGATTTTGTCGCTCCCGAAAACCCGGATCAGTTTAATTTACTGAATCTTGTCATCAATCCTGGTGATGCTACTGTTTTTCCATGGCTATCTAATATTGCCGTTGATTTTCAGCAGTATAGGTTTTTAGGGTTAGTTGTAGAATTCATTTCAACCACTTCGCCCTACAACACTTCACCCGCTATGGGTTTCGTTGCTGTGTCCGCACAGTACAATGTGTTACAAGAGCCTTTTGGTAGTATGATCGAATTAGAGAATTCGAGTGAGTCCATTTTTTGTCGTCCAGACAGAAGTATAATGTACGGCGTTGAGTGCAAGAAACAATCATACAACATGTATTACATTCGTAATCCTGCTTCTGTAGTGATTGATCCTGCAACTTATGATTTTGCTAGCATTTATATTGCTACGCAAGGTCTTCCTGCCACATTTACTCCAGGTTCTGTTCTCGGGCAAATTTGGATTTCTTATCACTTAGAACTTATTGAACCGATTTATACACTGCCATATGGTGGATCTTTCTTAGCAACTGCCACTGCAACTACACAAACCGGTGCAACTATTAACGATTTTCTGTCGCCTTTTTTACCAGGTAGCACTGCATATGTTAATTATAATGGTCGATTCACTCCTAAATCGCTCGATGGTACTAGCCAACCAATACTCTCGACGAGTATTGCTTCGGTTACGACTACGACGCCATGGGGTAATATGACTGATCCTAATAACACAGTTTTGACTTTCCGGCCATACAATTTGGCTGCTGGCCAAGGAATGTTGTGCACTTTAACCGTGCAGTTCCCTCAGGACACCAACATTTTTACTTTGCCGGGCAATGCTTCTACCAAGTATTGTGCGATGACGCCAACTGTGTCTGTTACTGGATTAATTGACTGTACTTTGCAACCCTGGGATGATTCTGGTTTCATTAGTAATTCTGTGTATGACTCAATGATAGGCACCCAGCTGATCCCTTCGGCTGGTTCTACCACTGTTATGAGCTTTATTGCTCTACCTAACCCAAACGGGACATACTCAGTTTCATTCTATATGGCGATTACTGGTGCTTATCCTTCTTTGAGCATTTCTGCGTTTACGAACAATAGTACTTCTGCCGGTTCTGCTATTTATATCCCTTTGGGTTATAATGACAGTTATGCGCAGTATACTACTTCTTTTTCTGCTGTAGCAATCAAGTATACGGACGGAGGAGGTCTTCCTAAGTTCGTACCTTATTCGGTACCTACTACTGGGACACCCGCGATGACGTCCAGAAGGTCCTTAGGCTCTATGTCTTTCCATGATCAACACCTGCAAGATTGTAGGAAGTTGAATGATGAGAGACGTATGTTGACTGAGTTGATCTCTAAACATGGTTTATCTATTAGTAAGGAAGGAATTATGCAAGTAGCACAGAAAGGTTCTGTCAAGGAGGAAATACCTGATGATGATTACGTATTGCCTGTGACATACACTCGGTCCTCATCCGAGAGTCGCAGCAGTCGTTAGGTGCGCATATGCCGTTTGCCCGCGGCGCATAGGGCCTACCCGTGGTTAGTTGCTAGTCACCACGTTGACTGTTGTTGTTAAACAGTTGTAAAATTGTACTGGTTGGCAGGTTATTTGTTGTTTTAACCTGCCAATATATCTTACTGATGGTTGGTCGTAGCCATTAGTCGTTGTTTTCATTGTTATATCTTTTTAAAATCCTTTTAATTTAACGTTCGCGTTCTATTTCCAGGTCAACGTCTGATAAGGTAAACGTTGATGGTGTGCTTCGCCAAAAGCCGATAATTTAGGTGTACCACTGCGGTCCCTTTATGATTCGGGGTTGCAAAGCCGGTGTATATGGTAGAAAGAGATACGAAAAGGGTGTTGCGGCGTATCGCGGGCACCCCGTAGCATAACCAAGGCAGTTCCGCTGAGGTCGAATGGAAATGTTGCAAATTAGGAATTTTGTCCCTATGCAATTATAAGTTCAATGCTTGTAAATCCCAGGATAAGGTTAGAGTGAGGAAATAATCATTCTAATTTATACAGATTAAGTTCTACGGGTGGAAGGATCAAGAAATGGCCCGCAAGGCCATGCTGCTCCCTACTATATACATTGGTTCGTGATTTTAGTGGACTAATTGCATGACAAATAAAAACTACAGTTTTCGGGTGATAGATGTACATAAAGATGATGTTTGCTTTTGCGTTTCTTGTAGGGGCGACTTAAGCGATGTAGATATTGTAAATAATTTTATACGCAATTACGACCAATTGCGTTTAATCGGCATGGACGTTGGTAGGTATTTTGATATTGGGTACAACAATTTAGTGATGTGTGTCACGGAGATTGGTACGATACATTTAGTTCTTGGGGACAAATGTCATTGTGTCGTTTTCTTGAAAACGTTGTGTCGTACTATTGATATGTTGGAACAACTTGTGAATGAAGAGGAGAACCGTGTGATGATTGAGAAACATCGTGCACGTGTTTTACGGGATGATATTGATTTGACTGTTATTGAGGTTATTAAAACGGTTTTGGATGATTCTACTTTTGTAGCAGCGCTTAGTTTGGGAACACGCGTTACTATTCACAGGTTATTTTTTAAATTTTTAGTTCAATTTTTTGAGATGTCATTTAATAATGATGGCTCCGAGTCCGATTTAGATTCAACTCCTGTGTTGTTAGACATTATGTCTTTACCAGAGGTCATTGGGTTTTCATCTTTATTCGGTGTCCAGAAGATTGTTGACATTTTTATTAAGTTAATTGAGATTGGTTCCACATTGATATTGTATTTCACTTTGGATTTGTATGTTGTGTCCGTTATCAAGTTCTTGCATATTAGTAAATATGTTGATATGCATGAAGATGAGTCTGTTTTCCAAGCTAGGTTAGATGTTGCTGTTATTTTAGTGGATACGTTGGAAAGAGTGTCACAAATTAACGGTAACAATGGAGAGTGGACAAATACTGATGACTTGGCTGCTAGATCACCACAACGGAGCGCCCCTAAACGCAAAGTTGTTACGCCCAAGAATGATCGCATGTGTCATCAGTTCCAACGGAATGGAACATGTCAATGGGGAGAAAATTGCCGATTCTCCCATGGCCCTGAAGGTGGTTGTAGTGGCCGCCTTGATCGGGGTCGTAAAGTATTTGTTGAATGCGAGTTGGAGGCTTGCAAGCAGCGGGTACATTATCACAAATCTCAATCTAAACAACAGCGCGTTAGTCCTAAAAGCAATGGGGCTGAGCGTAGATTGATGGCTAAACAAGGTAAAGTTGATTTGTGTAACGAAGTTGGAGAAGTTAAGTACTTTAGGTGTAATAATCGTGTTGAGGATTGTGGCTCACATTATCACCAGAAGAATGCTTCTTCCGCTCCGGTAGTCCTTGAAATTGCTGACGAGGTTGTGGCCGATGATGCCCCAACCTTACAGGAGGTTGTTGAACCCGTCGTCGAAGACGTCATACATAATATTGTTTTGTCTGATGTGGATGAGTCTACTATAGCTAATGTTCCAGTATATGAAAACGTGGTGTTACCACCTTCGGGTGTGCAAGATACTGGAAATATGCAATTGGTAGTTTATGTTCCGCCCGAAAACGCATTAGATACTACTAACGATATTCTTGGCGAAAACGATGTAAGTGTTCCAGCAAATAGTCGTGTATGCGAAATTGATATCCTATTGGGACAGATCTTCAACTCCAATGAAGCATGGGATGAAGATGATGACACTATATCCGAATTGTCGTTTGTGCAAGATTCCGTTGCACAAGCTGGTAACTCAGTAGCTGATTCGTCTAACCATGCCACAGTTAATGTGGATACTGTTTCTCTTTCTACAGTTGGAAGTGCTCCGTTACATATTACGGAACCAATTCCACCATTTGTCGGTCCGATTGGCGAACCATTTTTAAGAACAGAAATTCAAAATATTTTTTATTGTTCTACACATTTTGGTAAGTCATGTCGGCATGATGTAAAGAAAGATTGGATTAAACAAATAGCATTGATGCTGGAAAACCCTGGGATCACAATGTTGGAAGCGATCGGATTGTTACGAAATACGGACACCACAGGTTCGTCAAACGACTTTTTCGTTAACAGTACGCACAATAAAGAATTGGCGTTTTTTGGCACCCCAATAGTAGATATGTCCGTTGAGAGTTTTGTTAGATTCTCTACCGCCGTCGGATATGATACTTGTCAAGAACAACCAATTTATCCGGTCGTTTTCGAATGGATAAGGGATGATTGCGCCTTGAAGCAATTAATTAACCCTAAAAATATGACAGCTTCAAATTCTTATGAGAGTACAGTCAGTAAAGTCGTAATTGATAATTTGGTTCGATTACGAGGTGCCGAAGTTAAGATAGGTTTTTTTGACCAAATCATACTTAGTCACACGTTCGCTTATGCTAAAAACTATTCAGTTTATCGAGCATTTTTGAACAGACTGTCTAATCCCTCAGGCTCAGATACCACCACGCTGAGTAAGGATTTGTTTTTTCAGAGTTAGGGAGTGCGGGTATAGCCGACTCCCAAAATTTGTACCGAATGGTTCCTGTCAATTACGGTATTCCTTTACAACCGTCGAAAGATATTGCTCACAATATTGTGCGTAATTGTTTCAAAGTTATAAAAGGAAAAGAGTTTTATGACGAAATCAATAGTAAGCTCAAATTTGGGGAATCATCAAAACCTAAAACTTATCATTCTAATGCCTTTTCCTTCTCCAGCAATGCCGTCACTTATGGCAACACTAATGCCAATATGTGTTCTGGTTTGCATGGTAGATTGTTTGGTATAAGAACTAAAAATGGAAACGATGAGCAGCAACATGCTAAATATGACGAGGAATTGCGCGATAACCAAATTAGGTTTATACGTGATTTTTCTGATGTGTTTAAAGCATATACTGACGAGTTTAATTTTTATTTAGGTTTATGTTTTGATGAACAGGCTTTGAATCTGATATTCGCTGATTTGCCACACCAAAAACGTAAGTTGCGTGTTAAAGAAGCGTTAGAATTGATTAGTTCTGGTAGATTTTTGGAACGAGATTGGGGTAAATACAGGACTCGAATTAAGTTGAAGTTGTATGAATTTGCTAAAATCGGAAAGATGCCGCGTGTTATTGGTGACCTTATGGTTGGTCGATCAATTAAAGCACCGGTTGTCATGAATGAAATTAAGCAATATATGGCGACTAAAGCTTTTGAGTTTGGTAACTCCTCTTGTGTCTTTGTTAAGAGTGTTAGTAAGGAGAAGTTAGTTGAAACTTTTGAACGTAATTGTTATGCTGGGAATATGGATTGGTGTACCCGATTTAGTGTTCACAGTGACGACTCTAGTGTTTATATTAGTTTCTTCGAAGACGGAATATTGCGTGAGATGGTGTTCAATATGGACATTAGTAAATGTGATATGAGTCATACTCCCGAACTGTTCTTCTTGATGCGAGATATGTTTCGAAATAATACTGGAGCCATGATGGACGATTTGATTGCACAATGTTTGTGCGATTTTGATGTTTACTCAGATGATATGAAACGTAAAGTTACTTTTCGTCTGTTGGAACACAAATTGTTATCTGGTTCAGTTTTGACAACAGCCTTAAACACCCTTGCGAATTATTGCATTTTTCTATCGTTTTGCATACACAAACCTCGGAATCAGGTTGAGTGTATGTTAGCAGCTGAGAAATGTGGTTATGTGGTGACAATGGGCGATAATTTGGTGAGAGAACCACACCTGTGGCAGTTTTTAAAGTATTCGCCTGTAGTAGACATTAATAACGGGTTTGTTCCTGTGTTGAATCTGGGGCCATTATTTCGGCGTATGGGTAATTCCGTCGGCGATTTTATTGGTCCTTCAACAATGTCTATTTTCGAGCGAGCGAACTGTCATGTGGCGGCAATGATCAACTCTATGTATGGTGATGGTATTAAGTTCGGGATTAAATGTCCCTTTCTTGATTTTATGCGTGTTCAATTTGTTAATACATTGATTGGTAAGCATGATCGATTGTTACAAGATCGTATCAAGGCTGACCGATATCATGATATTGATTATTTGAATGTGCACGTATTCACTGACGAGGAGTTTTTCAAGCGTTACTTCACTGATGACGTCGGAATGGGTGATGTGTGTGATCTATATGAAACCATATCTAACCGATCATATGGGAACAATATGTGTTCTCGGTTGGCAGATCGTGTGTTGAATTTAGACTACGGTTTGAGTGTGAGTTTGTTACCTGGCGGTGTTTAAACTCTACACTCCACCCCCCGATGGTGAACTTGGCTTTCCTTATCCAAGCTCGCTCAGAATTTACAACTTGTAAGATAGGAGACAATGCGGTCAGTCGTTGATAGAAAAATAGCAAATTGTGTCTGTTATGCAGAAT
>Ga0138285_1058276_pt1 | contig 7827 bp, 1 predicted proteins | sample S_130626_E_mt_FD_106916 | JGI IMG/M metagenome (GOLD analysis project Ga0138285, IMG submission 106916) | Freshwater microbial communities from Lake Simoncouche, Canada - S_130626_E_mt (Metagenome Metatranscriptome) | ecosystem: Environmental > Aquatic > Freshwater > Lake | place: Canada: Quebec... | reverse complement strand
GGGTACTATCCCATACATGACACCTAAAGGTACTTTTGTGGTGAATGGTGCAGAACGCGTTGTTGTATCTCAGCTTCATCGTTCTCCAGGTGTATTCTTTGGTCAAAGTCGCCATGCGAACGGTACCAAATTATATTCTGCTCGTGTAATTCCTTTTAAAGGATCGTGGATTGAATTCGCTACTGACATTAACAGTGTTATGTATGCTTACATCGATCGTAAGAAAAAATTCCCTGTAACAACATTGCTTCGTGCTATCGGTTATCAAACGGATAAGGATATCCTTGAGATTTTCGGTTTAGCTGACGAGGTAAAAGTTAGTAAGGCAGGTTTAAAGAAAGTAGTTGGTCGTCGCTTAGCAGCCAGAGTACTTAGAAGCTGGTTAGAAGATTTCGTTGATGAGGATACTGGTGAAGTAGTATCTATCGAGCGTAACGAAGTTATTTTAGAGCGCGAAACTATTCTTGAAGATGAACATATCGATATGATTGTTGATGCTGGTGTTAAGTCTGTGATTTTGCATAAAGAAGATGCAAACACAAATGACTACGCTATCATCTACAATACACTTCAAAAAGATACATCTAACTCTGAGAAAGAAGCGGTAGAGCATATCTATCGTCAATTAAGAAATGCAGAGCCACCAGATGAAGAAACAGCACGTGGTATCATCGACAAATTATTCTTCTCTGATAAGCGTTATGACTTAGGAGAAGTTGGTCGTTATAGAATGAACCGCAAATTAAGACTGAATATCGATGAGGATACAAAGGTCTTAACAAAAGAAGATATCATCCAGATCATTAAATTCTTAATTGAATTAATTAATGCGAAAGCAATCGTTGATGATATTGATCACTTGAGTAATCGTCGTGTAAGAACAGTAGGTGAGCAGTTATATTCTCAATTCGGAGTAGGTTTAGCGCGTATGGCGCGTACTATCCGTGAGCGTATGAATGTTCGCGATAACGAAGTATTTACTCCTGCTGATTTGATTAATGCAAAAACATTATCAAGTGTAATTAACTCTTTCTTCGGAACTAATCAGTTAAGTCAGTTCATGGATCAAACCAATCCGTTAGCTGAAATTACTCATAAGCGTCGTTTATCAGCACTCGGGCCAGGCGGTTTGAGTCGTGAGCGTGCAGGTTTCGAGGTTCGTGACGTTCACTATACTCACTACGGACGCTTATGTACAATTGAAACACCAGAAGGTCCAAACATCGGTTTGATTTCTTCATTGTGTGTTTATGCGAAAATTAATCCATTAGGATTTATTTCAACTCCTTATCGTACTGTAACGGATGGAAAAATTGATATTCAAACAGCACCAATTTATTTAACTGCTGAAGAAGAAGATACAAAAGTAATTGCGCAGGCAAATGCAGATGTAGATGAGAAAGGAGTATTTGCTGATCAGAAAGTGAAGGCTCGTTTCGAAGGTGATTTCCCTATCGTTGAGCCAAAAGATATTCATTTGGTTGACGTTGCACCGAATCAAATTGCATCAATTGCGGCATCATTGATTCCGTTCTTGGAGCATGATGATGCGAACCGTGCCTTGATGGGCTCGAACATGCAGCGCCAGGCAGTTCCGTTATTACGTCCGCAAGCTCCTATCGTTGGAACAGGTCTTGAAGGTCATGTAGTGCGTGATAGCCGCGTTTTAATTAATGCTGAATATTCAGGTACTGTTGAGTATGTTGATGCGAACGAAATTCACATCCGTTGTGTAAGAACAAATGATGAGAAATTAGTGAGCTTTGACGATGATTTAAAAGTATATCGTTTAACTAAATTCCAAAAGACAAACCAAAATACGTGTATTAACTTAAAGCCAATCGTTAAGAAAGGTGATAAGGTTAAAGCAGGTCAGGTACTTTGCGAAGGTTATGCAACGCAAGGTGGTGAGTTGGCATTAGGACGTAACATGAAAGTGGCGTTCATGCCTTGGAAAGGTTATAACTTCGAGGATGCGATTGTTATTTCTGAGCGTGTAGTGCGTGAAGATATTTTTACATCACTTCACATTGACGAGTATAGCTTAGAGGTTCGTGATACAAAGCGCGGATTAGAAGAGCTTACTGCGGATATCCCTAACGTTAGTGAAGAAGCTACTCGTGAATTAGATGAACACGGATTGATTCGCGTAGGTGCTGAAGTAATCGAAGGTGATATCTTAATTGGTAAAATCACTCCTAAGGGTGAAACAGATCCTTCTCCAGAAGAGAAATTATTACGTGCCATCTTTGGTGACAAAGCAGGTGATGTAAAGGATGCTTCATTGAAAGTTCCGCCTTCTGTAAAAGGAGTTGTTATCGATAAAAAATTATTCTCTCGCGCAGTAAAAGATAAGCGTATAAGAGATGAAGAGAAAAACGTTATTGCTCGTTTAGACGCTGAACAGGAGAAAGAGCTAGCAGATGTTAAAGTTAAATTAATCGATAAGTTATTTGAACTTGTAAGTGGTAAAACTTCTCAAGGTGTTGTAAATGCATTCAAAGAGGTTATCATTCCTAAAGGTTCTAAGTTCACACAAAAAATGTTAATTGATATTGATTATTTGAATATCAATCCTACAAAGTGGACAACAGACAAAGAAAAGAATGACATGATTACTCGTTTACTTACGAATTATATCGTGAAAGCAAATGAGGTTCTTGCTGCAATTAAACGTAAGAAATTCCAGATTCAAATAGGAGACGAATTACCAACAGGAATTATGCAATTAGCGAAAGTTTACATCGCGAAGAAGCGTAAGTTGAAAGTGGGTGATAAGATGGCAGGTCGACATGGTAACAAAGGTATCGTTGCTAGAATCGTTCGTGATGAAGATATGCCTTACCTTGAAGATGGAACACCAGTAGATATCGTTCTTAATCCACTTGGAGTACCTTCTCGTATGAACCTTGGTCAGATTTATGAAACGGTACTTGCATTAGCTGGTCAGAAGTTGGGTGTGAAATTCGCAACTCCAATCTTTGACGGTGCAACTATTGAAGAAATTGATTCTTGGATTACTAAAGCAGGATTACCTAAGTTCGGATCTACTTATTTGTTTGATGGTGGTACAGGAGATCGTTTCCATCAGCCAGCAACTGTAGGTATTATCTACATGTTGAAATTAGGTCACATGGTAGATGATAAGATGCATGCTCGTTCAATCGGACCTTATTCATTAATCACGCAACAACCTCTTGGTGGTAAAGCACAATTCGGAGGTCAGCGTTTTGGTGAGATGGAGGTTTGGGCAATTGAAGCATTCGGTGCTGCAAACATCCTTCAGGAATTATTGACTGTGAAATCTGATGACGTAATGGGTCGTGCTAAAGCTTACGAATCAATCGTAAAAGGTGAGAATATGTTACAACCAGGAATTCCTGAGTCGTTCAATGTATTGTTACACGAATTACGTGGATTATGTCTAAAAGTATCTCTTGATTAATTATCAAGTCGAATAACTAAAATAAGTATCTCTTAAACTAACGATAACGTCTTACCGAAAAAAAATACATGGCGGTTAAAAAAGAACAAAAGCTAAAAAGTAACTTCTCTAAAATTACGATTAGCCTTGCAAGTCCGGAGTACATCCTTGAACAATCAAGCGGTGAAGTACTAAAGCCGGAAACAATCAACTACCGAACATACAAGCCTGAAAGAGACGGTTTGTTTTGCGAGCGCATCTTCGGACCTGTAAAGGACTGGGAGTGTCATTGCGGAAAATACAAGCGTATCCGTTACAAAGGAATCGTTTGTGACCGTTGCGGTGTTGAAGTAACAGAGAAAAAAGTGCGTCGTGAGCGTATGGGACATATCAGTCTTACCGTTCCTGTTGCACATATCTGGTATTTCCGTTCATTACCGAACAAAATCGGTTATTTATTAGGATTGCCAACTAAGAAATTAGATTTAATCATTTATTATGAAAGATATGTTGTTATCCAAGCAGGAGCGAAAGCGGCTGATGGTGTTAACTATCTTGATTTCTTAACGGAAGAAGAATACCTGAATCACATGGATTCACTTCCTAAGGAGAATCATCATTTAGATGATGCCGACCCAAATAAGTTCATTGCTAAAATGGGTGCGGATGCATTGTATGATTTATTATCTCGCTTAGACTTAGATCAATTAAGTTTTAATTTACGTCACCAGGCAGATAATGAAACATCACAGCAACGTAAGAACGAAGCATTAAAGCGTCTTCAGGTTGTTGAAGCATTCCGTCAGGCAAATACACATATCGAAAATCGTCCTGAATGGATGATCGTAAAAGTAGTTCCAGTTATTCCACCGGAATTACGTCCACTCGTTCCATTGGATGGTGGTCGTTTTGCGACATCTGACTTGAACGATTTATATCGTCGTGTAATTATTCGTAATAATCGTTTAAAGCGATTAATCGAGATCAAAGCACCTGAAGTAATCTTGCGTAACGAAAAGCGTATGCTTCAGGAGTCTGTTGACTCATTATTCGATAACAGCCGTAAAGTAAATGCGGTGAAGACTGAATCAAACCGTGCATTGAAATCATTATCTGATTCATTGAAAGGTAAGCAAGGTCGTTTCCGTCAAAACTTATTAGGAAAGCGTGTTGATTATTCTGCACGTTCGGTAATTGTTGTAGGACCTGAAATGAAATTACATGAGTGCGGACTTCCGAAGGATATGGCAGCTGAGTTATTCAAGCCGTTTATTATCCGTAAGATGATTGAGCGTGGTGTAGTTAAAACAGTAAAAAGTGCAAAGAAAATCGTTGATCGTAAAGATGCAATCGTTTGGGATATCTTAGAAAATGTATTGAAAGGACATCCGGTTATGTTAAACCGTGCCCCGACTCTCCACAGATTAGGTATACAGGCGTTCCAGCCTAAGTTAATCGAGGGTAAAGCGATTCAATTACATCCATTAGTTTGTTCTGCCTTCAACGCCGATTTCGACGGTGACCAGATGGCGGTGCATTTACCTTTGGGTAATGCTGCAATTTTAGAAGCGCAGTTATTAATGCTTGCTTCTCATAATATCCTTAACCCTGCAAATGGAGCTCCTATTACTGTACCTTCTCAGGACATGGTACTTGGACTTTATTACATGACAAAAGGAAAGAAATCTACTGACGATTTAAAAGTTGTTGGAGAAGGAATTACTTTCTATAGTTCAGAAGAGGTAATTATTGCTTACAATGAAGGTCGTGTAGAATTACATGCATGGGTAAAAGTAAAAACTCATGTTAACGTGGGCGGAACACTTGAATCTAAGATTGTTGAAACTACTGTGGGTCGTATTTTAGTAAATGAAGTGGTTCCTCGTAAAGTAGGTTTTATCAACGAACTTTTAACGAAGAAATCACTTCGTGACATTATCGGTCGTGTATTAAAAGAGGCTGGTGTTGCTGAAGCTGCTAGATTCTTAGATGATATCAAAGATTTAGGATTCCGTATGGCATTCCGTGGTGGATTATCATTTAACTTAAATGATGTAATCATCCCAGCTCAGAAAGAAGAATTAATCGGAAAAGCAAATACAGAAGTTGAAGAAGTAATGAATAACTACAATATGGGATTCATTACCAACAACGAGCGTTATAACCAAATTATCGATATCTGGACGCGTACTAACTCGCGTATTACAGATACGTTGATGAAGCAATTAACGAATGATAAGCAAGGATTCAATGCAGTATATATGATGCTTGATTCTGGAGCTCGTGGTTCTAAAGAGCAGATTCGTCAGTTAGGTGGTATGAGAGGTTTGATGGCTAAGCCATCGAAGTCTGGATCAACTGGTGGTGAAATTATCGAGAACCCGATTCTTTCTAACTTTAAAGAAGGTCTTTCAATCCTTGAGTACTTTATCTCTACTCACGGTGCTCGTAAAGGTCTTGCCGATACAGCCTTGAAAACAGCCGATGCGGGTTACTTAACTCGTCGTTTGGTAGACGTTGCTCAAGATGTAATCATCAATGAAACTGATTGCGGTACATTACGTGGACTTGCAATGACAGCATTGAAGAATGGAGAAGAGATTGTAGAAAGTTTATATGATCGTATTTTAGGTCGTGTATCAGTACACGATATTATTCATCCGCAAACTGCAGAATTATTGGTGACTTCAGGAGAAGAAATCAATGAAGATGTAGCTGCATTAATTGAATCATCACCAATTGAAACTGTTGAAATTCGTTCGGTATTAACATGCGAATCGAAACAAGGTGTATGTTCTAAATGCTACGGAAGAAATCTTGCTTCAGGCCGTATGGTTCAGAAAGGAGAGGCTGTAGGTGTAATCGCCGCACAGTCAATCGGTGAGCCAGGTACTCAGTTAACACTTCGTACGTTCCACGTCGGTGGGGTTGCAACGAAAGGTGCTACTGATAACCGAATTGAAGCTAAATTCGATGGTATTGTTGAGTTTGAAGAAGTGAAAAGTATTAAACACGGTAAGCAAGAAGCAAATCAGGATTTTGAAGTAGTGATTGGTCGTTCAGGTGAATTAAGAATTGTTGACGAAAACACGAAAGTGGTATTAGCATCATTCAACTTGCCTTACGGTTCTCACTTATTCGTGAAAGAAGGTAATAAAGTGAAGAAAGGCGATATGATTTGTGAGTGGGATCCATTCAACGCTGTTATCATCTCTGAATTTGGTGGTAAGGTTGCATTCGAACAAATCGAAGAAGGTATTACTTACAAAATTGAGTCGGATGAGCAAACAGGATTCCAAGAGAAAATTATCATCGATAGCCGCGATAGAACTAAGATTCCAGTAATCAAAGTAATGAGCGGTAAAGAAGCATTGAAAGGATATAATATCCCGGTAGGAGCGCATATTACAGTAGAAGAAGGCGCACGCATCGAGCCAGGTGAGATCTTAGTTAAGATTCCTCGTCAGCTAGGTCGTACAGGTGATATCACCGGTGGTCTTCCTCGTGTAACGGAATTATTCGAAGCACGTAATCCGTCGAACCCTGCAGTTGTTGCAGAGATTGATGGTATCGTAAGCTACGGTGGAATTAAGCGTGGTAATCGTGAAATTATCGTTACATCTCGTGACGGTGAAGCGAAGAAATATCTTGTTCCATTAAGTAAGCATATCCTTGTACAGGATGGTGACTTTACTCGTGCGGGTACTCCATTATCAGATGGTGCAATTACTCCTAATGATATTTTATCTATCAAAGGACCAACTGCAGTACAGGAGTATCTTGTAAATGAAGTTCAGGAAGTTTACCGTCTTCAAGGGGTAAAAATTAATGATAAACATTTCGAGGTAATCGTTCGTCAGATGATGCGTAAAGTAATTATTGATGATGCTGGTGATACTTCTTTCTTAGAGAAACAATCTGTAAACAAGATTGATTTCTTCGAAGAGAATGATCAAATCATTGATAAGAAAGTGGTAACTGATCCAGGTGATTCTCCAAATTTAAAAGCTGGTCAGATTTTAACACTTCGTCGTTTACGTGATGAGAACTCTCAATTAAAGCGTAAGGATATGCGTTTAGTTGAAGCACGTGATGCAATTCCTGCAACATCATCAACATTGTTGCAAGGTATTACACAGTCTTCATTACATACGAAGAGCTGGATCTCTGCTGCATCGTTCCAGGAAACTACTAAAGTATTAAACGAGGCTGCTATTCGTGGTAGCATCGATTACTTAAGAGGGTTGAAGGAGAATGTAATCGTGGGTCACTTAATTCCTGCAGGTACAGGTTTACGCGACTACGACAAGATGATCGTTGGTTCTCAAGAAGAGTACGATTTATTAATGGCGTCAAAGCAAGAAACGCAAGAAGCGTAATTGCTGATTCATAGAGTACGAAAG
>Ga0138285_1100839_pt1 | contig 7923 bp, 8 predicted proteins | sample S_130626_E_mt_FD_106916 | JGI IMG/M metagenome (GOLD analysis project Ga0138285, IMG submission 106916) | Freshwater microbial communities from Lake Simoncouche, Canada - S_130626_E_mt (Metagenome Metatranscriptome) | ecosystem: Environmental > Aquatic > Freshwater > Lake | place: Canada: Quebec... | reverse complement strand
CCCAACGTGAACACCGTACCTCAATTTGACCCGCTGAAATTTGGAGAAGCTGCACTCAAGCTGCGCAGTCTTCGCCATGAGTTGCTCAGCTCAAATTTGGTGAACGCTGACACCCCCCATTACAAAGCGCGTGACATTGATTTTCAATCTGTGTTGATGCAGCGCTTGTCTGGCCAAACCAGCATGTCTTCCATCAGCCTAGACCGCACGCACCAAGGTCACTTTCAAATGACTTCAAGCGTTCGCTCACCTCAGCAAATGTTTCGCGTTGGTGTTCAACCTTCTTTAGATGGCAACACCGTGGACCCCGACATTGAGCGCGGCCACTTTGTGAAGAACGCCTTCTTCACTGAAGCCGCTCTGAGCTTCTTGGGTTCTACCTTGCGCACGCGCTTGTCGGCCATCACAGGACAACCATCATGAGTTTGTTAGGCACTTTTGATGTGGGCACAACCGGTTTGGTAGCGCAGTCATTGCGCCTGAACCTCATTGCATCCAATGTGGCCAATGCAGAAACCGCTGTGAGTGCCGATGGCCAGCCTTATCGCTCACGCCATGTGGTGTTTCAATCTGAAGCGCGTGCAGGCCGTGTGGGTCAAGGTGTGAAAGTGGCTCGCATTGTAGAAAGCACCGCCGAGCCCCGCATGGAATACCGCCCTGGCCATCCATTGGCCAACCCACAAGGCTACATCACCATGCCCAACGTGAACCCTGCCGAGCAGATGGTCGACATGGTTTCAGCCTCACGTGCTTACCAGTTCAACATCGAGATGATGAACACCACCAAGCAACTCATGCTCAAGACGCTGGATCTGGGCAAATAAAGGAAGCAACCATGGCAACCACCATCAATAACATTCCCGTTTACGACCCCACTGCAGCGCCTGTGCAAAGCACCAGCAATGGCACTTCTGCGGCTGATCTTTCAAAGAATTTTTTGAAGATGCTGACAGTTCAATTGCAAAACCAAGATCCCATGAACCCCATGGACAACGCCGCCATGACGTCACAGTTGGCCGCGTTGAACCAAGTGGATGGCATCAACAAGTTGAACACGTCTGTGAGCGCCTTGGTGGCTCAAATGCAATCGGCCAACTTCATGAACTTGTCTTCGAGTGTGGGCAAGACGGCTTTGGCGGAAGGCTCCAAGGTTTACTTCTCGGGACACGCAGTGAGCATGGCCGCCAAGTTGGATGCTCCTGCCGCTTCATTGAAAGCCGTCATTCGCGACAGCGAAAACCAAGTTGTGAACCAATTTGATTTTGGCCCAACCCCTTCTGGCATGACCGATTTCATTTGGGATGGTGGCAACGACGCAGGCACGCAAGTGGCCTCTGGTTTGTACACCTTGGAGCTGATCGCCACCGATGAACAAGGCAAAACCACTGCACCGGCTTCCTATGTGGGCGCCTTGGTGGCCAGCATTGGCCAAGAAGGCGCCGACATGAAAGTGGGCCTGAGCGACGGCAGAAACATTTTGACCACTGACATTGTCAAGTGGTTGGCCCTTTAATTTTTCAACCGAATTTCAAGATTAACCTGAGGACATCGTCATGAGCAACATCGCAACCGCACTCTCTGGATTACAAAATACTTCACTGGCCATCGACACGGTCAGTAACAACATAGCCAACGCCAACACCATTGGCTACAAATCTGGCGAATATGTGTTTGCCACACAATTTTTGAATGGCGCCAACTCTTCAGATCAGCCTGCAACAGGTCAGGGTAACCAGTCCTTGGGCGTGCGCCGCCCCATGACGCAAGGTGCCATTACCAACTCTGCCAATCCTTTGGACTTGGCCATCAGTGGCAAAGGCATGTTCAGGTTGTTGCAAGGTTCTGGCAGCGCTGAAACCGTTGACCCCTCTGCTGTTTACTATTCACGCAATGGCCAGTTTGGCGTTGACAAAAACGGCTACATCGTCAATGAAAACGGCATGTACTTGACGGGCTACCAGCCCACGCTGGATGGCAAGCAAATGACCGACGACTTGATCAAGAACAACGGATTGTTGCGCATGCCGCCAAGCAACTTGCCTGGCAATGCAACAAGCAATTCCACACTGTCTGCCATGTTGGATTCAACGTCGCTTGCATTCACCAAGTCGGCCAATGTGTCATTTGATCCCGACAAAGCCACTTACAACAACAAGACCACTCAAACCGTCTTTGACAACAACGGCAACTCACACACCTTAGAGGTGTACTACCGCCGCATCATGGATTCGACTTTGTCAATCACATCTGGTGCCGCAGGTTATACCTACACCCCAAGCAATTCAGCCTCACCTAGCATTTTGGGTACGAGCAATGTCACTTTGAACAAAGACACTGTGTTGCGTGTGAATACGGCGCCTCTGGCTTCTACATTGACAAGCACAGCTTCAGCTACAAATCCGGTTAGTTTGACTGCAGCACCCAGCAACGCCGGAACTCAAGTAACAGTTACGGCTGGCATGAAAGTTTTTATCAATGGTGTTGATTCTGGTGCGACTGTTGCAACTTACACAGCAGGTGCAACGAGCTTCACGACCAGTCCTGCAGTGACAGTTCCAAGTGGCGCTTCAGTTTCTTTTTATGCAGCTGATTTAAATCCTTCTGTCAATAGCGCTTTAAATCCGAGTTCTTTTACAGGCGTTGACGTTACTGGCCTAAGTGTTGGCGACAAGGTCTATCTAGGTGGCGTTGATACCGGTGCGACCATTACTGCTTTAGGGACCAATACAGTTACCCTTTCCAAGAGCATTACAAGTGCTGCGTTGACAAGTTCTACGAATGTTACTTTCAAGCATGCCTTGGCAATGACTTTGATCACCCCTGAAGGCACTGAAATTCCAGTGACAGGTGCTACCAACAAAAAGACTTCTGGTGAAATTTTGACAACCACCACTTCACAAGTGGAAGTCTTTGCCTCCATTGATGGCAAGTTTTTTGACTACGACGATGCATCTACTTTTTCAAATCGTGCAGCACTGCCTGAAACACAAGGCGCGAACGGCACTGGCTACAAAACGGTTGCCAAGCTGAGTTTCATGGGTGGTCAGAACATTGACACCATCGTGAAAGATACCGTGTCAGGTGAGCCTTTGTTCAAAACCACCACCACACTGACCAGCCGCTTGGCCAATCAAGCTGGTGGCAACACGGACATGGTGTTTGACTTGGACTTGTCTGGCACGCAGCTTCATGCGGGCGCTTTCCAAATGGTCAAGAGCATTCAAGATGGCGAGGCTGTGGCTCGTTTGTCCAGCGTCACGGTTGACAACGCCGGCCGCATTGTGGGTGTCTATGGCACAGGCAAACAGCAACTCATTGGTCAAGTGGCCATGGTGAATTTTGACAATGAAGACGGCCTGATTCCCATTGGCAAGAATGCTTTTGCACCGTCCAACATGACGGGTACAGAGCAAGACGGCGTAGGCGTGACTGTGGGCCGCGCTGGAACGGGCGCCTTGGGTGAAATTCGCAGCCAAGCCCTTGAAGCTTCCAACGTTGACCTTGCCAACGAACTGGTTCGCTTGATGATTTTGCAGCGTTCTTACAGCGCCAATTCACAAAGCTTGAAAGCCGTTGACCAGACTTTGCGCGACACGCTGCAAATGGTCGGTTGATATTTTTAACTTCTTCACAAACCTGGTTTAAATCATGATTGATCGTTTTGTCTTTACTGCAATGACCGGTGCCAAAAGCGCCATGGGGCAGTTGGCCACAACATCGCACAACATGGCCAATTTGCAAACGCCAGGTTTTAGAGAAATGCTGTCTTCCTTTAGGGCAGTGCCCGTCACGGGTGGCAGTTCAGACTCACGCGCCTTTGTGGTTGATTCAACCCCTGGCGCTGACTGGACACCCGGCGCAGTAACGGCTACGGGCAATTCTTTGGATGCCGCCATTCAAGATCAAGGTTTGTTTGCAGTTCAGCGCCGTGATGGTCAAGAGGCTTATACGCGGGCTGGCAAATTTCACATGGATGCGCAGGGATTTTTGGTGAACTCTTCTGGCATGAATGTGTTGAATGAACAAGGTCAGTCCATTCAAATTCCAGTCGGCAGCCAAGATGTGACGATTCAATCTAACGGCTCGATCACGGCCGCCCTGCCAGGTCAAAAATTTGAAACGCCTGTGGCACGTTTGAAACTGGTCAACCCAGAACCACACACTTTGGTGCGTGAGGCTGACGGCTTGTTCACTTCTACTGAAGACTTGGCCTCTTCAGAAGACATTCGTTTGGTGCCAGGTTCTTTAGAAAGCAGCAACGTGAGCGCGGCTCAGGCCATGGTTCAGATGATTGCGCAAAACCGCTTGTTTGACTTGAACATTCGCTTGGTTCAAGTGGCAGAACAAAATTCGAAATCTGCAGGGTCTTTGATGTCCCTGTCTAGGGTTTAAACACCCGTGAATGAAGGAGCAAGAAAATGTTGAGATCATTATGGGTTGCCAAAACTGGCATGGATGCACAGCAGACCAATTTGGACACCATCTCCAATAATTTGGCCAACGTTTCGACCACCGCCTACAAGCGTGTTCGTCCCATTTTTGAGGACTTGCTCTATCAAAACATTCGCGCTCCTGGCTTGAATGAAGACGCTGCCAACTATGTGCCAGCGGGCTTGCAAGCAGGTAATGGTGCACGCATTGCAGCCACCCAACGCATGAACACCGCGGGCGCATTGGTGCAAAGCCAAAACCCACTGGACATGGCCATCAATGGCAATGGTTTTTTTGCAGTGTCGACGCCCAATGGCGTGGCTTACACTCGCGCCGGCAACTTCATGCGCAATGACAAAGGCCAAATTGTGACGGCCAGTGGCAATGTGTTGTTGGGCCAAAGCAGTATTACCTCTGCAAACGCTAACGCGGCTGGCATTGTGATTCCTTCTAAAGCAACAAGTGTTGCAATTGGCTCTGACGGTACCGTGAGTTACAACTTGGCTGATTTGTCAGCCCCTGTGCAGGCGGATCAAATTGCCATGGTGAATTTTGTCAACCCGACCGGATTGGCTTCTGCTGGCGGCGGCTTGTACTTCGAAACCATGTCTTCAGGCGAAGCCCAAGTTGGCGTGGCTGGCAAAGAAGGTATTGGCACGATCAGCCAGTTTTACACCGAGCAGTCCAATGTGAATGTGGCTGAAGAACTCGTGTCCCTGATTGCTGCGCAACGGGCTTATGAAATTACGGCCAAGTCCGTTTCTGCCTCGGATCAAATTCTGCAAAAGTTAGGACAACTGTGATGAAAAAAATGACATTGCTTATTTCATTGGCCGCTATTTTGGCAGGCTGCGCAGAATTGCCTTCAGCTTCCAAACAATCTTTGGTCAATGGCGACACAACAGCACGCCCTGCAGCACAAGAAACGGTCGCAAGCTCGAAAGGTTCACTGGTTCCTGCATCTCGGCCTACAACGACAAGCCACAAGGGCTTGTTTGAAGAACGCCGCGCGGTTCGAGTGGGTGACACCCTGACTGTGATGTTGAATGAAACAACCCGCGCCAGCAAAGACATTGGCACCAATGCACGTCGACTTTCTTCGAACAATGTCAATGCCGGTTTCAACATGAACACAGGCAGCACATCAACGCCAACCGCCATCAATGGTGGTTTGAACAGCAATGGCAATACCAACTTTGACAGCAAAGGCGGCTCTTCTGCTTCGAACCAGTTCTTGGGCACGATTACGGTCACTGTGCTCGAAGTTTTGCCCAACGGCAATCTGAATGTTGCCGGCGAAAAGCGCTTGGCAGTCGGTCATGAAGAAGAAGTGATTCGCTTTGGCGGCATTGTGTCGCCCGCTACCTTGCAAGGCAATTCTGTTTTGTCATCGCAAGTGGCCGATGCGCGCATTGAGTACCGCGGCTTAGGCATTACCGACCAAGTTCAAACACCTGGCATGTTGACCAAGCTGTTTGCCAGATTCTCACCCAACTGAGGTTAAGACCATGAACAATCGTTTGTTGTCCTCGCTTTTCTTGGCACTCGGCTTGTTGCTGACTGCCAATCACGCCTTGGCTGCTCGTTTGGAAGACATGGCCGTGGTGTCAGGTCAACGCCCTAACCAGTTGATTGGTTATGGCTTGGTGGTCGGCTTAGACGGTACGGGCGACAACTCTGGCACCAACCCTGTGACGGGTCAGTCTGTGGTCACCATGTTGAATTCTTTGGGCGTGGCCGTGCCAGCTGGCGTCAATCTGCAAGCTCGCAATGCTGCGGTGGTCATGGTGACCGCAGAGTTGGCAGCTTTGGCCAGGCCTGGCCAATTGATGGACGTGACAGTTTCATCATTGACCAACGCGCGCAGCCTGAAAGGCGGCACCCTGATCATGACGCCTTTGAAAGCAGCCAATGGTCAAGTGTATGCACAAGCACAAGGCTCCATCGTGGTCCCTGGCGCATCTGCCAGCAGCAACCTGGCTCGCACCACCATCAACCAATTGTCGGCAGGCCGCATTCCCAGTGGCGGCATCATTGAACAAGCAGCGCCCGAAGCAGACATGGACCCCATTGTGGAGTTCAACTTTCACAAAGTGGACTACGCTCAAATTCAACGTGCTGTAGAAGCCATCTCTAAAGTGGTTGATGAAGAAAATGCCGTGACGGCCATTGACGCTAGAACAGTTGCAGTGCGTGTGCCCGTACAACGCGCACAACGTGTCAATGTGATGGCGCAGTTGCTTGAACTTGAAATTCAACCCGTCATCGACATTGCCAGAGTGGTGGTCAATGCGCGCACTGGTTCCGTGGTGGTCAACCAATCGGTTCGCTTGGCACCTTTTGCTGTGACGCATGGCAACTTGACTATACAGGTTCAGGCCACCAACCAAGTGGTTCCTACATCTTTGATGTCACGCAACCGCCCAATGAACCAGCGCAATGAGCGCGTCAGCATTGACTCTGGCCCAGCCGGTTAGATGGTGAAAGTGGACGAAGGCGCATCCTTAGAACAAGTGGTGAGAGCCATCAACATGTTGGGCGCGACACCGCAAGATCTGATGTCCATTTTGCAAGCCATGAAGTCTTCTGGCGCTTTGCAAGCCGAGTTGGAAATTATTTAACATGGCCGACCTCATCATCAATGGCCTGCTCTCTACCAAGCCGCTGACCAGTGGCACGGTAGACACCGCACAGATTCAAAAGATCAAGCACACAGCGCAAGAGTTTGAAGCGGTGTTGCTGCGCCAAATGATGCGTGAGATTCGCAATTCAGTGTTCAGCGAAACCGGCAAAGGTGGCAGCAATGCCACCTATTTGGGTATGGCCGATGAGCAGTTGGCCAATACCATGGCAGCCCAAGGCGGCTTTGGCTTTGGCAAAGCCATGGCCAACCAAATGATTCAGCAGGTTCAAGCAGCGCAGTTAATCAACTCTGCTGCCAATGCCGTAAAGCCCTAAAAGGCTGAGCTTCACCAACACCCGACCAAGCCCCTTCTACACAACGGAACACACCAGTGAGAACAGCAGCCCTTTTTGACAGCGCCATGGCCGGACTGCAGTCTGCGCAGTCGGGCATGCTGGTGACCTCACAAAACGTGACGGGCTCATCGGTAGAGGGCTATGTTCGTCGAACCTCCAATGTTCGGGTGAATGGCTTGTCGCCAACATCCATCGACCTCACAGGCACCTCCTTTGCCGTTGAAGGGTTCACCCGCTACTTTGACAACTTGCTGCAAGGCCAACTGCTTTCGCAACAAAGCAAAACCAGTTACAGCCAAACCCTGACCCAGTCTGTGGCGCCATTGGATGCCATGCTCACGGAGCCCGCAACATCGATTGCCACTGCGTTGGGCAATTTCTTCAATGCCGCTGGCTCTATTGCCAATGAGCCCACCAATGCCGCTTACCAACAAAGCCTCATTGGCAATGCCCGCTTGGTGGCCGATCGGGTGAGAGGACTGTCCAATTCAGTTGGACAAATTTCAAGCAATG
>Ga0138285_1038411_pt1 | contig 8065 bp, 16 predicted proteins | sample S_130626_E_mt_FD_106916 | JGI IMG/M metagenome (GOLD analysis project Ga0138285, IMG submission 106916) | Freshwater microbial communities from Lake Simoncouche, Canada - S_130626_E_mt (Metagenome Metatranscriptome) | ecosystem: Environmental > Aquatic > Freshwater > Lake | place: Canada: Quebec... | reverse complement strand
CTCTGGCCGGGTCTGGTGATGTGGTGGTGGCCGAAGGTCGCGCCAGCGAGGCCGATCTAAACATCGCCGGCTCCGGCGACATCAGCTTCGGCGGCAGTGCTGGAAGCCTCAGGGCCAGGATTGCCGGTTCCGGAGATATCACCGTGCATCAGGTGACAGGCGCTGTGTCCAAGGCCGTCGTCGGATCGGGCGAGGTCCACATCGGCTCCTGATGGGAGGCGGGCAGGGGGCGAGGCGAAACAATCCGCCGCAAACCGCCTGCCCACCTTGACGGGGCCGAGTCGCACACGTATAGACCCGCCTCCTGTTGGATCGGCTGTGCGCTTCGGAGAGATTTGAAGCGCAGACGCGTTCCGCAGAACGGCCTGAAGCTTTAGTAATTCAGCGTTTCGGGGAGAGACCCTCGCGAGGTTCGCGTCGGGTCTCATGTCGTTTTTTGCGGACTACGCGTACGGACTTCTCTTCTGAGGTGTCCGGGTTGGTCTTTGAAATGGTCAATGTACGCGGACGTTCGTCGTCTGTAGGGGAAACTGAAGAGCGATATGGATCGTCAGAACATCCGCATCCGGCTCAAGGCCTTCGATCACCGCGTGCTGGACCATTCCACACGCGAGATCGTCAATACGGCCAAGCGCACCGGCGCGACCGTGAGGGGACCGATTCCCCTTCCGACGCAGATCACCAAATTCACCGTCAACCGTTCGCCGCACATCGACAAGAAGTCGCGCGAGCAGTTCGAAATCCGCACGCACAAGCGCGTGCTCGATATCGTCGACCCCACCCCGCAGACTGTGGACGCGCTGATGAAGCTCGACCTCTCCGCCGGTGTGGACGTCGAGATCAAGCTCTAAGGGGATCGGTCCGATGCGTACCGGTGTGATCGCCAAAAAGCTGGGCATGGCGCGCTTCTTCGATGAAGCGGGCGTCCATGTGCCAGTGACCGTCCTGAGCCTCGAAGGATGCCAGGTCGTCTCCCAGCGTAATGCTGAGCGTGACGGCTATGTGGCTCTTCAGCTTGGTGCCGGTTTCAAGAAGCCCAAGAACACGAGCAAGGCCATGCGCGGCCACTTCGCCGCTGGCGAGGTCGAGCCCAAGCGCACCCTGGCCGAGTTCAAGGTGTCTCCGGATAACCTCATCGAGGTGGGTGCTGAACTCACCGCCGACCACTTCGTCCCCGGCCAGAAGGTCGATGTGACGGGGACCACGGTTGGTAAGGGTTTTGCCGGTGCCATGAAGCGCTGGAACTTCGGCGGGATGCGGGCCACCCACGGTGTGTCGGTCTCCCACCGTGCCCACGGTTCGACGGGTAACCGTCAGGACCCTGGCAAGACCTTCAAGAACAAGAAGATGGCTGGCCACCTCGGTCAGGAAACCGTCACCACCCTGAACATCACTGTCTGGCGTGTGGACGTTGAGCGCGGTCTGATCCTGGTCAAGGGCGCTGTCCCCGGCACCGAGGGTTCGTTCGTCAAGATCCGCGACGCCATCAAGATGGCCCGTCCGGCTGATGCGCCCTTCCCGGGTGCGTTCCGCAAGGCTGGTCAGGCTCCGGTTCAGGCTGAGGCTCCTGCCGTAGACGAAGCGCCTGCAGAGGCGCCCGAAGCTGGGGGCGAGTACCAATAATGAAACTCGACGTCATCAAACTCGACGGCGGTAAGGGCGGGTCCATCGACCTGTCCGACGCCATCTTCGGCATCGAAGACATCCGCGGGGACATCCTCCAGCGCATGGTCACCTGGCAACTCGCCAAGCGCCGCGCCGGAACCCACAAGATCCAGGTCCGGAACGAAGTCTCCCGGACCGGCAAGAAGATGTACAAGCAAAAGGGCACCGGCGGCGCTCGTCACGGTTCGCGCCGTGCGGCTCAGTTCGTCGGTGGTGCCAAGGCGCACGGCCCGGTCGTTCGCTCGCACGCTTTTGATCTTCCCAAGAAGTTCCGCGCCCTGGCCCTGCGCCATGCGCTGTCGTCCAAGGCCAAGTCCGGTTCGCTGGTCGTGGTCGAGAACGTCGCCCTGGCCGAAGCCAAGACCTCGGCGCTCCGCGCCCAGCTCCAGAAGCTCGGCCTGACCAATGCTCTGGTGATCGCCGGGCCGGAAGTTGACGGGGCCTTCAAGCTGGCCGCGCGCAACATTCCGAACCTGGACGTGCTGCCGGACGCCGGTCTCAACGTTTATGACGTGCTGCGTCGCCACACCCTGGTCCTGACCAAGGACGCGGTGGATGCGATCAATGCGCGTTTCGCTGAGAAGGAAGCCGCCTGATGGCCAATCCTGTCGCCCGCCACTACGACACCATCCTGTCGCCGGTGATCACCGAAAAGGCCACCCTGCTTTCTGAGCAGAACAAGGTTGTCTTCCGGGTCGCCAAGGACTCGTCGAAGGACGAAATCGCCGCCGCTGTCGAAGCGCTGTTCAAGGTCAATGTCACCAAGGTCAACACCTTGGTCGTCAAGGGCAAGACCAAGCGTTTCCGTGGCCGCGAAGGTCGTCGTAACGACGTCAAGAAAGCTGTCGTGACCCTGGCCGAAGGCCAGTCCATCGACATCACCACGGGGCTCTAGATCCATGGCTCTGAAGCAGTTCAATCCGACCTCTCCCGGCCGTCGCGGCCTGGTCCTGGTCGACAAGTCCGAGCTCCACAAGGGGCGTCCGGAAAAGTCCCTCGTCCACGGCCTGACCAAGTCGGGCGGTCGCGGTGGCTCCGGTCGTATCGCTGTCCGCTTCCGCGGCGGTGGTGCGAAGCGCCTCTATCGCGTCGTGGACTTCAAGCGTCGCAAGTTCGACGTGCCCGGTACGGTCGAGCGTCTGGAATATGACCCCAACCGCACGGCGTTCATCGCTCTGATCAAGTATGCAGACGGTGAGCTGGCCTATATCCTGGCTCCGCAGCGCCTCAAGGCCGGTGACAATGTCATCGCGTCTGAAAAGGCCGACGTGAAGCCGGGTAATGCCATGCCGCTCCGTGGCATGCCGATCGGCACCATCATCCACAATATCGAGTTGAAGCCCCTCAAGGGTGGTCAGGTCGCCCGTTCGGCTGGTGCCTATGCCCAGCTGGTCGGTCGTGACGCCGGCTATGCCCAGATCCGCCTGAATTCCGGCGAACTGCGCATGGTGCAGGATACCTGCATGGCGACGGTGGGTGCGGTGTCCAACCAGGACCACATGAACGAAGTCCTGGGCAAGGCTGGTCGCACGCGTCACAAGGGCCGTCGCCCGCACGTCCGCGGCGTGGCCATGAACCCGATCGATCACCCGCACGGCGGCGGTGAAGGCCGCACCTCGGGTGGCCGTCATCCGGTCACCCCGTGGGGTAAGCCCACCAAGGGCCGGAAGACCCGCACCAACAAGGCGACGGATAAGTATATCATCCGCTCGCGCCACGCTCGGAAGGCTCGCTAAGCCATGACCCGTTCCGTCTGGAAAGGTCCGTTTGTCGACGGTTACCTGCTGAAGAAGGCCGATACGGCGCAAGCCTCCGGCCGCAAGGATGTGATCAAGACCTGGTCGCGTCGTTCCACCATCATGCCGCAGTTCGTGGGCCTCACCTTCGGGGTCCACAACGGCCACAAGCACGTGCCCGTGCTGATCAGTGAAGACATGGTCGGCATGAAGCTCGGCGAGTTCGCGCCCACCCGGTACTTCCCGGGCCATGCGGCCGACAAGAAGGCCAAGAGGAAGTAGCCATGTCGAAGCAAGCGAAAGCCCGTCGGCTGAAGCCCGCCGAGGCCATGGCGAAAGTCACGGCCATCCGTATCAGCGCCCGTAAGCTGAACCTCGTTGCCCAGTCGATCCGCGGCCTCAAGGTCCAGCGGGCCCTGAACGAGCTCGAGTTCAGCCACAAGCGCATCGCTCGCGATGTGCGCAAGGCTCTGTATTCGGCGATCTCCAATGCCGAAAACAACCACAACCTCGACATCGACTCTCTGGTCGTTTCCGAGGCCTTCGTGGGCAAGAACCTGATTATGAAGCGTTTCTCCGCCCGCGCCCGCGGTCGTGCGTCGCGCATCGAAAAGCCGTTTAGCGAGCTCACCATCGTGGTTCGTGAACTGGGTGAGGCCGCCTGATGGGTCAGAAAATCAATCCGGTCGGGCTTCGTCTCGGCATCAACCGCACCTGGGACAGCCGCTGGTTCGCCGACGGTGCGGAATACGGCAAGCTGCTGCACGAAGACCTGAAGATCCGTAAGGATCTGAAGAAGCGCCTGTATCAGGCCGGTGTCTCGCGCATCATCATCGAGCGTCCGCACAAGAAGTGCCGCATCACCATCTATGCCGCGCGCCCTGGCGTGATCATCGGCAAGAAGGGTGCGGACATTGAAAAGCTGCGCAAGGACGTAGCGGCGATGACCGACGGCGACGTTCACCTGAACATCGTCGAGATCCGCAAGCCGGAAACCGATGCCCAGCTGGTGGCCGAGAACATCGCCCAGCAGCTCGAGCGCCGGGTCGCCTTCCGTCGGGCCATGAAGCGCTCGATGCAGTCGGCCATGCGTCTGGGTGCCAAGGGCGTCCGGATCAATGTCTCGGGTCGTCTCGGCGGTGCCGAAATCGCCCGTATGGAATGGTATCGTGAAGGCCGTGTGCCGCTTCACACCCTGCGCGCCGATGTCGACTATGGCTTCACTGAAGCCAAGACGACCTACGGTATCATCGGTGTGAAGGTCTGGGTGTTCAAAGGTGAAGTGCTTGAGCACGACCCGATGGCCCTCGACAAGCGCCTGGCCACCGAGTCCGGTCCGGCTGGTGAAGGCGGTGGCCGTGGCGGCGATCGTCCGGATCGCGGTCCGCGCCGCGACCGTCGCGAACAAGCGGGAGCCTAAGTCTGAGCCATGCTGTCGCCTAAGAAAACCAAGTTCCGTAAGCAGTTCAAAGGTCGCATCCACGGTGTGGCCAAGGGTGGTTTCACCCTGAACTTTGGCTCCTACGGACTGAAGTCGGTCGAACCGGAGCGGATTACCGCCCGTCAGATCGAAGCCGCCCGTCGGGCCATCACCCGTCAGATGAAGCGTCAGGGCCGCGTCTGGATCCGGATCTTCCCGGACCTGCCGGTCACCGACAAGCCCGCCGAAGTCCGGATGGGTAAGGGTAAGGGTTCCGTCGAGTATTGGGCCGCCCGGGTTCATCCTGGCCGGATCATGTTTGAAATCGACGGCGTGCCGGACGATGTGGCCCGTGAAGCTCTGCGCCTCGGCGCCGCCAAGCTTCCGGTGAAGACCCGCATCGTGACCCGTATCGACGCCGCTGCGGAGCACGCGTGATGAAAATCGCTGACGTCCGGGGCCTCACGCCCGACCAACTGGCCGAAACCCTTCTGAACCTGAAGAAGGAGCAGTTCAATCTGCGCTTCCAGGCGGCGACGGGCCAGGTCGAAAAGACCCAACGTTCGAGCGAGGTCCGTCGGGACATCGCCCGGATCAAGACCGTCCTGCGCACCAAGCAGGCCACGGCCTAAGGAGACCGACACATGCCGAAACGAATTCTTGAAGGCGTCGTCGTCTCCGATAAGGGCGACAAGACGGTCATCGTGAAGGTGGAACGCACGCTTCTGCACCCGCTGCTGAAGAAGACCGTGCGGCGCTCCAAGCGCTACCACGCTCATGACGAATCCAATGCGTACAAGGCCGGCGACATCGCCCGGATCATCGAGTGCGCGCCGAAGTCGAAGCTGAAAACTTGGGAAGTTCTTCCCAAGGACGCGGCTCAGAAAGCCTAAGAGGAGTCTGATCCCATGATCCAGATGCAGACCAACCTCGAGGTGGCAGACAATTCCGGTGCCCGCCGCGTGATGTGCATCAAGGTGCTTGGTGGTGCTGGTCGCCGCTATGCAGGTGTTGGCGACAAAATTGTCGTCTCCGTGAAAGAAGCCATTCCGCGCGGCCGCGTGAAGAAGGGTGATGTCCTCCAGGCCATCGTCGTTCGCACGTCCTCGGCGATCAAGCGCAAGGACGGCTCGGTGATCCGCTTCGACAAGAATGCGGCGGTCATCGTCAACAAACAGAGCGAGCCGATCGGCACGCGGATCTTCGGCCCGGTTCCCCGTGAACTGCGCGCCAAGAACCACATGAAGATCATCTCTCTCGCGCCCGAGGTGCTGTAATGGCCGCGAAGATCAAGAAGGGGGACCGCGTTGTGGTCCTCACCGGGAAGGACAAGGGCCGTCAGGGTCCCGTCCTTCAGGTCCTGCCCAAGGAAGACCGCGTCGTGGTCCAGGGGCTGAACATGGTTCAGCGCCACACCCGTCCGACCCAGTCTGATCCCCAGGGCGGTATCAAGAACAAGGAAGCGGCGCTGCACATTTCGAATGTGGCCATCGTCGACTCCAAGGGTAAGCCGACCCGTGTCGGTTTCCGGGTCGAAGGCGACAAGAAGGTCCGTGTCGCCAAGACGACCGGCGAGGTGATCAATGGCTGAGCAAGCTTACGAACCGCGGCTGAAGACCGAGTATCGCCAGCGCATCCGCGCGGCGATGAAGGAACAGTTCGGCTATACCAATGAGATGCAGATCCCCAAGCTGGACAAGATCGTCCTGAACATGGGGATCGGCGAGGCTGTGGCCGACTCCAAGAAGGTCAATTCGGCAATCGCCGACCTGACCCGGATCGCTGGCCAGAAGCCGATGCCGACCAAGGCCCGCAATTCCATCGCCGGCTTCAAGCTGCGCGAAGGCATGGTGGTCGGTGCGAAGGTGACCCTTCGCAAGGACCGCATGTATGAGTTCCTGGACCGTCTGATCACGATCGCTCTGCCGCGCGTGAAGGACTTCCGGGGCCTGAAGCCCACCTCGTTCGATGGTCGTGGCAACTATGCCATGGGTCTGAAGGAGCACATCGTGTTCCCCGAGATCAATTATGACCAGATCGATCAGATGTGGGGCATGGATATCATCGTTGCCACGACTGCGAAGTCCGATGACGAAGCGCGCGCGCTTCTCAAGGAATTCCAGTTCCCGTTCAACGCGTAACGGACGGGAAGGAAAGAGAAAATGGCCAAGAAGAGCGCCGTAAACCGTAACGAGATGGTCAAGAAACTCGTCAAGCAGTTTGCCTCCAAGCGCGATGCGCTGAAGGCAATTGCCAATAACGAGAGCCTGCCGCTCGAGGAACGTTTTGAAGCCCGGCTGAAGCTCGCGGAACTCCCGCGGAATTCATCCAAGACCCGCATCCGTAACCGGTGCGAGGTCACGGGTCGCCCGCGTGCCTATTATCGCAAATTGAGGATGAGCCGGATTTCGCTGCGCGAGCTTGGCTCGAACGGCCAGATCCCTGGTCTCGTCAAGTCGAGCTGGTGAGGAGGGTCCAATGGTGAACGACCCCGTTGGCGATATGATCGCCCGCATCAAGAACGCCGCGACCCGCGGTCGTTCGAAGGTCATGACGCCCGCATCCAAGATGCGCGCCCGTGTCCTGGATGTTCTGGCCGAAGAAGGCTACATCCGCGGCTATCAGCTGGTTCAGGTTCCGGGCGCTTTCCCGGAATTCGAGATCGAGCTGAAGTATTTCGACGGCGCGCCCGTGATCGCTGAGATCCGTCGCGTTTCGAAGCCTGGCCGTCGCGTCTATTCGTCGATCGGCGATCTGAAGCCCGTGAAGAACGGTCTGGGGATCTCGATCCTGTCGACGCCGAAGGGCGTCATGTCGGACACGGCCGCACGTGATGCGAACGTGGGCGGCGAAGTCCTCTGCCGGGTCTACTGATATGTCTCGTATCGGAAAGAAGGCCGTCGCTGTCCCCGCAGGGGTGACTGTGACCATCGCCGGTCAGACCGTCACGGTGAAGGGCCCCAAGGGCCAACTCGCCTGGACTGTTGCCGAAGAAATCGACGTCAAGCAGGAAGGGGCCGAACTGCTCCTCTCCAAGAAGGTCGACACCACCCGGGCCCAGTCCATGTGGGGGCTCTCGCGCACCCTCGTGGCCAATATGGTCCATGGGGTCACCGAGGGCTTCGAAGCCACGCTGGAACTGGTCGGGGTGGGTTACCGCGCCGCCATGAAGGGCGATGCCCTGTCCATGCAGCTCGGCTTCAGCCACGAAGTTGACGTGCCGCCGCCGGCCGGGATCGCTTTT
>Ga0138285_1001146_pt1 | contig 8127 bp, 3 predicted proteins | sample S_130626_E_mt_FD_106916 | JGI IMG/M metagenome (GOLD analysis project Ga0138285, IMG submission 106916) | Freshwater microbial communities from Lake Simoncouche, Canada - S_130626_E_mt (Metagenome Metatranscriptome) | ecosystem: Environmental > Aquatic > Freshwater > Lake | place: Canada: Quebec... | reverse complement strand
GCTGGACTATCCAGTCATTACGTGTCGATCTTACAACCATTTGTTTTCACACTAGCGGTTCCGACAAGCCGATAGTGGTGGTGGTAGTGGGTGTACGGTCGGACGTGACCCGACCTTACACTCTACCCAAACCGTAGTCCTTCCGAAGGACCTCATCAAGAACAACGCTAACGATGTTCTTTCCATACTTGAGGTTCTCTACCTCATGATACAGATCACGTACGTCTAACATAGTGATCGCATCTCCGTTCAATTCACTACTGACGAAGTATCGTCGAAACAACTCCTCATCAGTAACTCGGATCAGCCACCTCTCCGTGTCTACCTTATATTGCGTGAACTCAGACACAATAGCATCCAAGCGCTTCTTATGCTTAACAGATATCCCGCCAATGTTGAACTTACGCCGCAAACAATCCAAGAATGGATTTGAAACGCCGAAGTTAATACCATCACCGAACATACCGTTAATTATGGCATACTCATGAGCATACGCGCGATCCTTGATCGACATGCTTTCTGGTCCAGGAAAGTCACCAACTGTGCTCATTCCAAAACGTCGAAAGTAAGGCCCCAAATGTATCATGGGTTCATGCACACCGTCAACGGTCAAAACTGGTGAGTGCTTCAAGAATTCATGTTGACTGACATGCTCTGAAACGTCTTCCCCAGTGGTGACGATGTAACCACAATTTTCCACAGCCTTCATCAAATCAATGTTCGTCTTAGGCTGGTACACACAAATGCAAACAAATATAAGATAATTAGCCAATGTGTTGATTGCTGTAGTTAACGTACTTCCAGACAATAGAGTATAGTCAAGTAATTCTAAAATAATTTTCTTTGCTCGATCAACACCAAACATGCACACATCACCAATACACTGATCCATTAAAATTTGTATCAATCCATGACTTTCAAACATGTCACGAAATAACTCAAACAATGACCTAGTGTGGGACATATCACATTTCGATATATCGATGCAATAAACTCTATGAATATACTTGCCGTCCTCATCCCGAAAACATACATTTACTAAAGAATCATCACTGAACACATAGCTATCAACTCTATATTTTTCACACCTGGGCACCATAGCGTCGAAAACAGATTTTAAAGAATCATGACTAACTGATTTAATAAATATACACTTGCTACTTTCAAACTTGAAAGGTGTGTTGGCCATAAACGCCTTAACACTTTCCATGATCTCAGCACCTCGCAATGATTGGGACACTCCCAAATCACCAATACCACGAGGTGGTTTACCATACTTTGCGGTTTCGTGTAACTTAATCTTAATCCTAGTCATAAATATTTGCCAACTATCTTCGAGCCATTTGCCGGTCTCTAACAATGACTTAGCAGCTTGCATACGCAATTTCTTTTTAATATGCGGTAATAAAGAAATGACCAAATTTTCCCAATTGGCATCCATATGCAAGCCCTCCCTAAATGAATACTCTCTAGCGTATTGTAAAAACCTGCCAATGTGTGTAGAAATGAACGTCTTCTGGTTGTCACGTAACCAGTTGTCATACCCTTCTTCCATCATCACATCATTGCCATCCTTAACACGTAATGCCAAAGTCCGCCCAAAGAAGCAGGCAGCCAAATTAACATCAGTGTTACCATACACTACGCCATTGTGTGCTACCGGAAAAGCAACACTCTTATAGCCTTTCTTCGGATCATCAGAGTCAAAATTAATAGTCTGTGCAGACAAATCTATAAATTCCTTTCCCTTCTTGATCTTAATGAAATCGGTGCGAGTTGGGTTCTTCGCACCTTCGTAATCTACGTGATAATAACGCAAACCACGGGTCGGGGCTATCCCCGCCGACCCAAACTGAAGTTTAACGAAGTGACTGATGTGGATGTTGTGTCACTGTAAACTTCGGATAACGCGATGGTGGATCGGTTGATTAACACCTTATTGATGATGTGCATGACAGTATTCTGCATAACTTCTTGATTGGACGAGTTATACAAGTCCGCGAAATTACGCTCTATGCACTTAAAGATAGATGCGGTGATGCCAGAAGTTGTGTGACCGTCTCCGGTAACGACACTCTTCAATCTCGTTTCGGTCAACACTGTATCAATGACACCACCATAGACGAATCCGTAAAAACTGCGTCCATATCCAACTTTTTGAGTAATGTTGACCTCAGCGATACTAGTGATTTTACCTCTCTTGGTCAATGGGGTAGTAAACTTACTTAATGGTCCCCTGTAATCAAAAATTGAATTGAATCTTCCCTCGTTTGTAATTGCTACTCTATGTTCGTTACCTAATGTTTGCACATTACTAACTAACCGCGAGCCTGCAAGTAAACTACGAAAAAATTCCCAACCGCTTTTCTCAGTTGGTAAATTCACGAATATGTTAACGCATTTACATAAACCCAAAGCCCCTAATTCAGGATGCAACGGCAGCGTAAAGCCGTCGTGCAACACCATCTTCAACAACGTGGGGTCGTTTGATATGGTGCGCGAACCAGGGTCGCTCATCAAGCGCCCAACAAATACCCGTCGACGTGAATCTTCGGACATGTTGGGTAAGGGTAATCTATCAATCTCACCAATATATGAATCAGGGCAAAGGCGTGACACTGCATTAAATGGCCCCATGGGTGCTTGTAAAGGTTCTGGTGCTGGTTTTAAATTTGCACCAATAACACCTGTATTAACAACTGGACACACATTCATTATAGTAACTGGAATGCGAAATGCAGCATGCATATCCTCCTCATCATCACTTTTTGCCGGTGGTGCGGAAGGTGCGACAGGTGGTTTGCTTTCCTCTGCAGGTGGCATGACAGATGGTTTGCTCTTCTTGGCAGGTGGTGCAAGCGGTGAGCCGGATGGTTTAGGTGCACTCTTGCATCCACCTCCACCAGCTGCTTGCATTGGGTTGCCACAGTCGCCGACGTCACTGGCGACATCAGCGTGCACCTCGTCAATAGAGAATCCATCCTTTGACTCTTTTCCATCTGGTTTACTAACCTTTGCGTCAATAGTGCCCGCAGTGCCAAAAGTGACACTCTTCTTTGCGGGTCTTGGTATCTTGCTGTTACTAGCAGGTTTAATTTCCACAGGTACCACAGTTTTCTTAGTAGTTCCCGCATCAGTGGATGACTCCACTTTACCTGATGACACTTCAATCTCGGCCGAGGCCGGTGAACTTATTTTAGTGTCGTCAGGGGATGTTCCCCTGCCGATGTAATCAGCATGATAATGCCCAGCAATACACTCTGCTGTGCTCTCATGGCATATCGCAAAACATAAATTTTCGCTTTCCTTCTTGACAATACGACGTACGGCACCGTCAGTGGGTTTGTCGGCGCCGCTTCCGGTCTTATAAACCGGATGATAGTGATTCCAGTTAACAAAATCACATGATCCGTCACACAATGTGTATTTTGTTCTGTACTTGTCTTTACTCTCTTTGCCATGACGTGGATTCTCAATAAGGTCAGCTTTTAATGCTGACGTAGTTGCAGGTCCCTTCAAACTCATCGGTGGCTTGTGTGAATCCTTAGACACACCACCTTTCGGATCTGCAACTTTCTTCTTGGCGTTCTTGTGCCCATCTCCAGTGACATCTGATGAATATTCTTTACCAAACATTTTGAAACCTTCCACAATGGTTCCAATCCGGCAACGTATCATACTGCTATAACCGTGGTACAAGAAATCTTCAGAAACCACAAACATATGTGGTTGTGACTCATGTGATAAAAACAATTCCATGAATTGCGTTTCAAACAACAAATGGAGCATTCTTAACCCGCAGCATGGGTCATAACCATTTTGAAATGTGGATTCACCAACGAGATATGTGTGATGCGACACTTTCATATGGTGTATTGGAACCTCTGAATGGTAGGTCTGGAAACTCATGGAAAAATAGGTCCTACCAACCAACAACCTATCAACCAACTTAACAACATGTTTGCGTACATTACGTTTGCATGAAATTACTTCACACATGCCTCCTACAATGGTTCGCAATGTGTGTAGTACGTTGTACAACCCTTTGTGCACGTAAGTATGCGCGCATTGTCGATCGATCATCCCCTCAGAATCACGCAACGTACCATGCTCATCCCTGTCGCAATACACGTACTGCGTGCAAACATGTTTTGACCACTCAATCTTAAATTGCTCACTGTCACAAAATAACATGTTAATAAAGTGACCCCGACTAATCACTCCATTTGATCTGTAAACAATGGTTCCAGCTCTGAGTGGTAAACATGCCTCCAATACCGATCTGCGGCATGGTAACATAGCCTCGTGCATTAGAGTGTATATTGCACGGGTCCCACTCCCTGGGAGATACCTCAAATTACGGCTACATTCCCGAAAACTATCCTCGGGAGTCGAAACCGTCATTGTTACCAACTCACATTCCACAAACACCAAACCTGCTATAGCGCAACCCTCATCACTTGCATCGTCGCTATCACTAGCTATACTACTATAGCTATCCCTATCAAATTCCCTAATGGAATCAGGTTCTACGAGATCTCCTATGAGAGGATCACCCAATAAATACTCTACTAAACTACTACTAAAACTACAACTACTATTATCTACGTTACTACCTACATGACTGGTTAAATCTTCTACTTCAATTCTACAACTATCTACTCTACTGTGACCGTCAACGTCACCACTACTTCGCATTAGTGCGGGAAATATCACATAATTATTGAGTGCATCCGGGGAACTGGGATGTTGCCCCGGACTTCCACAGCACAAATCACTCTCGTGACCCATGCCTCTCGACTCTGCCGTATCGTGATCAACACAATCGCCCGACAGAGCGCCAACATGTCCCGCTAAGTCTGCCTGTTGTACAAGCCGACCAATAGTGCACCTGTCACTAAAGGCATCGCATGCCGGTGGAATAATTTCCGGCTGGTGTGAACCGCAATCCACACCTGGGAGTTGACATCGTTGCTCCAACATGACATTGCTAATTAAAACGCTATCATGTTGCTCAGAGGGTGTACCCTCATTAAGTCGTGCCCCCTCCTCTAGTTCTTCGTCAATCTTTAACATTTTTGAACTAATGCGCCAATTCATGTATGCATGTGGTGAAAGAACGGCCGTAGCATGCCTATTCCATCATTTTATACGTCAGTCACGACATGCATACAACCGATAGGTGTACGTAATAAAAAGATACAATGATTGAAAACTATGAGGATGGATGGAATTTATGTGTGTAGAGTAGAAAAAAGGGAAGCTACACGTCTACGTGTTACGTGCAAAACGGACAGTCTGTAAAACAATCTACTGTCAAAGAAAATAGGTATATAGTGTTAAGTAGGATGTATATATATATATTTAATTTTTAATATGTACAATATGCCTATTTATATAGCCCGGGCAAACGGGCTGTATGTACAATTTGCGTACAAAATGTGAAAATGTCTATATACAAAAATAACATGACAATCCTAAAAACGCGATGAAAATGATAAAGCCCGACGTTTCACATCAAGTGAATTGGCAATGACCTCCTTAGTTCCCTCGTCAGGTGACACAGCGCAACAATACGCTTCGTCCTCTGAATCCTCACTTTTCACTACATCTTCAGGAGCATCACGATGAATGGTGGCGACACTAATTCCATGTTTTTCACACAACAACTTCAACAATGATCTATCATCACGTAAAACTGCTTGTTCACTAGCCACTTTCTGAGAATATGTGCGATGATATGACATAGAATTACTACGCGTGGGTGCTGGTGCAACAGGTGGTGTGCCAGCAGCGATGTAATATGGAATGAAAGTGGGAACACCAATAGTATTAGTATCCTTAATCAATGTCATATTAATATTCCAATTTGTATTAGTCAATCCAAGCTTAAAAGGAATTTGCTCAGACCAAACAACAGCTGGGGCAATCATAAAACCGGGATTGGAACCAGTAACGATCACGTACCAAGTGTATGTTAATTGAACGCGATTATTGTTTGCGGAAACTGACATTTGGACTTCAGCTGACAAAGGAGCTGTAGTGGATTTTGCGCGAACGGAAGTCTTCATGTTATTGTGGGTGTTTGTGACAGCTGACATGTATGGATCATAATTTTGTAATTCACAATTCACCATGTTCGTGATTTGGTAAGACATAGCCTGCTGTAAAGTGTTGCTAACACCGTAAGTGTTGGCAGTGGCGGCATAAACTGAAACGCCAGCTGGTGAGGTGGTAGTGGTTGTAATATGATCGCTCTGACCGGTAAGTTGTATTAAAACACCATTACCTGCTTCCATGTTGCCCAAATTAACGATTACCCTAGTTTGGTTGTGAGTACCATCACTAGCGTCTGATGTACTAATCAATGGTTTACCACTCCCATTCAGGGCGTAGGGTGTAAATCTGCCATTGTAATTCAAACTATTGGAATAACCGCCTGTTGACTTAAAGGCCGCTAAAAAATTTGTTGTTGATGTGGTATTCAATGGGTTTGCGGCCACAATGCATGATCCACCCGCAGGCAATTCGTACAATGGTTGAACTAATTCAATGTCAAAGGATACCCACAACTGACCTAAGACGGATCCAGGTAAATACGTCGCTGGCAAGCCCTTCGTGGCGAGTGTGAAATTCATATAATTGTAGGTGGCTGGGTCGACGATAACATTCCTGTTGTTCTCAACATAATAATAATTATACGATTGCGTGGCACACTCGACTCCGTACATGATACAATGATCAGGTCGTGCCATAATGGAATCAGTGCTATTTTCAAGCTCAATAGGGCTTTGAAATGGTGCCTGAAGAACATTATACTGTGCGGCAGCCATCACGTAACCCATCGCTGGTGATGAATTGTATGATGATGTAGTTGAAACAAATTCAAAAACCAATCCGTGAAATTTGTACTGCTCGAACAATTGCGCCATGCCACTCAAATATGGAAAAACTGATGGATCACCTGGATTGACTGTAAAAACCATGGGGTTAAACATCTCACCATCCTCTGGCGCCAAAATATCCATAACATACTCCCTGTGTGAAATACGTATTGAATTACCCGAATCGTGCATACGAGGAATTGACAAAGCATTACCAGCAGCCATCTTACCATTCTCACCATTCTTAAACAATGAATTAACTCTAGGATGACCACCCGTCATGTACGCACCTGAACCAGACACCTTGTTAAGTAAAAATTTTGCCAATCCTGATGCTGCACCCTTTGACCCCGGCAAAAATTTCTCGGACAAATTGCCTGCCCCATTAATCAACATACCACGCGTTGTCTTATTCTTCAATGCACCCTGCACTGCGTTCTTAATGCTCTTACCAACATCCTTAAACGAATACGCACCACTACCACCAACAACACTAACCTTACCTTTCCCCTTCTTCCTCTTACCAGCCATAACGGCCATTTGCTTGTTTTTGTTTTTGTTTCTGGGCATGGTTATGGACAGCCTCGTTGTCAAAACATAAATAAAAATAGGGAGCAGCGTGGCCCTACCAAGGCCACTTCTTAATCCTTCCACCCGTAGCACTGAAGTCTATAATAATGCATGTTGTCACTAACACACATCTTTCCTAGGATTTACATGCATTCCGCCTATAAGTGCGTGACGACCAGAGTCACTTGCACCACTTCATCGTATATAAATAAATGACTATCTACATTATGCACAATCACAACTGCAATCTTTCGATCCCTGTCAAGGGTACACCAACATTGTGACTCTCGTATCTCTTTCTACAAATATTTACAAAATATAACAACCTCCTAAAAGCTCTCGGCGGAGGCGAATAACCGTCAACATCTTTCTCTGTCTGTTGTTGATCCAGGTACTATCTATACACATTATTTTACATAAGGAATCATGTGCGACCCTAATAATGCACTTTTGATTGCTTAATCAGGGAGTGAATGCCCTTTGACCAAAGTCTTGCTTGAATTCTATATACAATTGTCCTCATACTGGGGGAGACATCCCGGGAGGCCGCAACGCGACCGAACTCGATGGGGTTTGTACCATATGCAAATGCAATACCAGACACCGGTTGGGTTTTTATCCCAAACAACTCAACAACACCTTCCTGGACCAAGTGTGAGGGACTACTGCTCCG
>Ga0138285_1043809_pt1 | contig 8302 bp, 3 predicted proteins | sample S_130626_E_mt_FD_106916 | JGI IMG/M metagenome (GOLD analysis project Ga0138285, IMG submission 106916) | Freshwater microbial communities from Lake Simoncouche, Canada - S_130626_E_mt (Metagenome Metatranscriptome) | ecosystem: Environmental > Aquatic > Freshwater > Lake | place: Canada: Quebec... | reverse complement strand
GGGTTTTGTATGTATAAATAGTGCACTAGCACTGTTTATATATAAAAATCGTATTTATATACCCCCCGATTTTTATAATATAAACCCGAGAGGCGCTAGTATTTTACTTCTACACTAAGAAGGTTTCGCATTTTGTTTTTGCGTAAAAAGATCCTCTAATAAACCGAGTGGTTGTCCATTTTTGTTTTCTGGACGAAAAGATCCCCTAATAAACTGGGTAGTTATAATTTATTGTCTGGTATAATACATATATGGATTAAAACCTACAGATGGCAATGAGTTCGGATCATTTATATCTCCGACATACAATGTAGCCAATTTATCATTCTCTTGTAATGGATAAATTAATGGAGCTATAGTATGAAATCCGAATCTACTTTCATCTGTTAAGCCGTAATATACAGTCGCATTAACGATATCATCTTTCGCTGATGTAAATAAAAACAATAAGGTGCCCATATCTGCTATGGACAAGTTGGAATACTGTCCGGTAAGCTTACCGGGACCTCCAACATATTTATAAAAAGTGGTATTTGGCACAACAAATTCAAAATAATTATATTGTAATTCTCCAGTGTGCTCTCTGGTTTGAAAAATTGGTAAATCTATAAAAGTTACGGGATGTCCACTTCCATCCACAGTTTGATAGTCTATATCGGCTGGCGCTACTGTACAAGCGCGTACCGTTAAAGTTGAAACATCTACGAAACAATTTTGCGGAACATATTTTACCAACATATTGACAGCCTTGTCAATTTTCATACGCATCTTAAAACCGACGTGTTTTCCGTAATACATGCCTGCTGTTAACATGATTGGATTAGATGCAGTAGAAGCTAAAACTTCTCCTCCAAATTCAGCTAGTGGTAAAGTATAAAAAGCTTGTCCATTCGCAATGGTTGTTTGAAAATTTCGCTGCTTATAAGCTCTTCTAATAATTTCCCTAATGTTCTTATAAGGCAATAATCGATCTGAATAAGCTTCACTTGCGTCTTCCATTGATGTGTTCACGTCTAACACACTCTGATTTTGCGGTTCATTCATCACATCTAAACTCTGTGCTTTCATTACTTTGAGAGATTTAACCTCTTTTGGCAAAGTATCAAAAATAGAAAACATCTGAGCAGCCTCTGTAGCATAACCGTAAAACTTAAAATCATCTCCTAAAGAATAAAAAATATTGAATTCGACGTCTATGGGCGAACCTCCTGAATTGGCTAGAGGTTGAGCTACATATAAATAATAAATGCCATGAAACATGGCTTCTGAACTGTTATCTCTCATGCAGGGCGTAATCTTATTTCTGCATAAATATGGTAAATTGATAGTCTGAATCTGACCTCCTGCTGTAAATTCCATTAAATGGGAGGGTGCATTTAAAATATCCTTATAGGTTGGATAACCATTCGTTATCTCGAACGATGGATTGTATAGTTGTAATAGTCGTAATTTAACTTGCTGTTTATTATTCATAACCGACTGAATATGAATATTAATGGATCCTCTCCACCCTCGAGATAAGAGATGGAGAAGCTGAATATTATTCGCAAATAAATAATAATTGGGTGAAAGAGAAGTACTCTGTTTTGGTGATATTGGTCTAGACCATAAAAATGTTCCGACTGGATCTGCTTCTTTGACAATAATTCTATCTATAAATTGCGGCTTTCCTATTATATGCAACATGTCCATTTCATCTTGCAATGTATTAAAATCTGGACCTTGCATAATTCGATCTACGTTAGTAGATGGATCCAATTTCTCAAAATATTGTCTAGAATCGTTAACATTAAGATAATTGCGTGGCGACACAACTATTTTATCTGACATTTGAGAAAAATTTGGATTATGCAAACCTAAAAATGAAAACATGCCTGTTCGCATTCCATCTATGGCATCTCCAATAGTATCTTTAACAAAACTGACACCTGCATCTGCTATTCCATTAGCTATTTTCAAAATTTGCGATTGTGCATATTTTATATATCTTGGGCTCGGAACCAAAATATCTAAACTATTGAAAATTGCTTCTGAAATAATATTTAAAGTCTTAGATGCTCCATCTGATGGTGTTAATGGATTCATAATCAACATTACAATAGTTCCAAAATTAGCATTATCTTTGGAAATATCGACACCTGGATTAACTGTTCCAAAAGTGCCTGTAGTAGGACTAGTATCTAAACTGCCTAAATCTGAATTGCAAAACCAAGGAACGTGCAACGATAGTGATGTTGCTTCATTGGCATTAAGAAAACCATGCGGACCTGTCATTAAAGAATTAACTATTCTTTTAAAATCTCCTCCTGAATAAACTTGAGTTAAAGGTGGTAAAATGCCAACTAAAATACATCCTGAGTGCACTATGGTGCCGGCTACGGAAAAATTAATGGTCAAATCTGATCTAAAATATGCTCCTAATTTAACGGCATTTCTCAAAGACTCATTAGAATTAATTATATCTCGTGGCAGTTTGTTATAACTTAATGGTAATATAGAATATCGTGTGTAAGTATCCTTCCATTCAGTACTCTCTAAAAAGAAAGGTCTATTGATAAAAGGTTTGGTATCTATTCTGAACTCTTCTCCAATATCTATAATTGGATAATCGGTAAATGTAGGTTGGACAGTATTAATTTGTCTAGTGGCTATCGAAGCCACGGAGGTCGAGATTAATTGGCTCGACGATTGCAAATCATAATTGATTTGCTGTGTAAATTTCTTATCTATTAATTGTGTAGTAATATGATTTTCAACTGCTCTATTACTGAAAACAGTATATGTCTAAATGGATTTTACATATATTTAATTAGCGTGGTTTCGACAAATACCACTTATAACTCAAAATATAATAACGATGTCTAACGTCAGCGAGTGTATAATAATAATAATAATAATAATAATAATAATAAAAATAATAATATAATTCTAACTAATAAAAATAAAATAATAATAATAATAATTAAAATTCATATGCTTTTTTGTAATAAAAAGCATATGAATCGTCATCAGCCATTATCTGCTTGATTCTAGAATCTCCCAACTCAATAATGGGAAAGTCACCCGAATCAGAGACTGAGACGATTTTTGTCCAAGCGCCTTCTATTAACGTGTGATAAGGAGAATACCTGTGTAAATATTTCTCTATCTCAAAAACAGTAGCTCTTCCAGACATAACATCTATGTAATCTTTGTTCGAATCAGTATAACATAACATATTACATAATGTTTGTGGAGCTAAACTTCCAACGTATTTCCCTAACTCCTTATGAAATACGAATTCTCTTTTCAAAAATTGAGTGCTAAGAAGAGGTTTGCTTTCATAATCTATCTCTCCTTTAACTGCATCTGTGAATGTCATACCTAATGACTCAGCAAAACTTTTAATAGTCAAACAATTAACAATCTTTCCCAATTCTCCTTTCGTTGCAAACAATTTATCATCTCCTAAAACAAAATCTAAGATGGAAAGCGCTTCATTAACTTTAGGTAGTCTATTAACTTTTTTGCACTCTCTGTAATACGTCATAAAAGTTATGACCCTATTATAAAAAGAATTAAATAAAGCTGTTATGTATGCTCCTGATGGCATAGAGTGGGTGCAATAATGCAACTCTTCTCCTACTAATACCAATCCTCGCACGCATGAATTTAACAATAATTCTAACACAGCTCTGAATTTTCCATCATAAAATTCCAAAACGACTTCGTTTGTCAAGTCTTGTATTTCTGGAGCACAACTTCCATCGTAATCTCCAAAATCTCCGTCTCCATGAAAATCATAACTATTCAAAATATTAAACAACTTATTAAAATCCTTAAAAGGATTAAATCCTATGCATATCCCATTATTCCACATATTCTTCTTAATGTGACCTAATAATTTACCTAAGGTCATCTTCAACAAAAACGTGTGATGTAAAGGAGCCACTCTAAAAGTACGTGGCTTATTCATCTTTTCCTCATTGCGAGCTTCATCTTTAAATGCTTCATAAAACATTAAATCTTCTTTCGTTACTGAATCCTGGTTACAACGTAAAATAAAATCATCTAATTTCTTCTGAAATTCAGGTGATATTGTTCCCTCTTGAATATTCATGTATACACTCTTCTCTTTAGCATATCCTAATCCATTAACTGAATCTTTATTCATGGGACCTACATTGCTTCCATCTCCTTTAACAGTTTCTTGTAATGTGAGATCATCAAATTTTGTCATCATAGTTCGCAAACACTTCTTAGCAAACTCTTTCTCTTCAAAATCCAATTTAGGAACACTCTTAAAAGATTTCTTAGCTCTAGTTTTAAGGCTTCTCAGCCCATCAAATAAAAAATTGGGAGGACCTCTTAATCCTACTACCTGCACTTCTTCCATCAATAATTCAAATAAAGGAGTTTTCTGCAATGATGATACTCTTAAAGGACGCTTAACAAACTCGGTATTATTCTCTAACCTCAAACCAGAGTATTTCTCTTCATTCTTATCGGGACGAATTGTAACTTCTGGTGAAATAGATGATTGCTCTAAATAATGATATAATGATCTTTTAAAACTTGTAGACCAAATATTTGCATATCCTTCTACTTCATCTCCTGCACTATGCATTCCAACTATACCATTTTCTGAATCTACTATTAAAGAACCACACAAACCAGACGCTGTAATAGGATAATTTATTCCTGAATGTTTTAAAAACATTCTATCTTTCCGAACTCCTTTTACTACAAAATCTTCTGGATTCGCTCTATAATTTCCTATTAGAGGTATTATACCCTCACAATTTATAAAATTAGGATCTTTAAAATTGACGGTTCTTAAACTGGGTTCCAAAGATGTTAAAATACTGGAATACATAGGTATTGCGGTCTTAATCTTAATCAATGTCACATCATGTTCTTCATTTTCATAAACAACTTCATATGGAACGTTATTTTGCTCAAACGATGAATTTTCCATACGCGACCAACTCTTAGCAATATTTAATGTTCCTGTTTTAACTTCACATCCATGCCACGGAACAATGGCAATTCTTCCATGCATAATAGACTGACAAATAGTCGCTTTTCCTTTATTAGGATAAATGGATAATATTCTCATAGAGCTACGCACCTTTGTTAATTTGGTCGTCATAGGTGTTTCTCTAGAAAAATCATTATCAGCGCTTTGATATCTCATAATCATGGCTTGTTTCATCTTTGTCAATGCTACTGCACTTAAAGAATGTCCTATGGCAGATCCTACTAAAGCTTCAGCTGAAGTTCCAGTAAAAGCATAACACACTAACATTCCAAATAAACATTTAAGAGAAATCTTAATAGCAGTATACATAGGCGTCTCTTCCGTACTATCCACAAAATAACTAGAAACAATTTCAATCAGATATGAAGCAAACGCAACAGTTAAAGCCTGTGCAAAGGCTGAAGCAACATAGAAAGGAATGTTACTAAAAGATTGAAATCTAAATTCGTTCTTATAATTGTCTATAACAGCCACTCGCACATCATCTACAGCAGATAAATTAAGATTTCTCCTATTATCTTCAAGCGCTTGAGCCATAATGTAATCTACCCAAGCCACAATCTTATTCGGATTAGAAGCTGGCATAGTAACTGGTACATGTTCCATATCTGGAAATAAAAAAGAATTTTTCCATTTCTCTGGTTCTAGACTCTTATAATCAAACTTCTCATACTTAATATCCCCGCTGGGAATTCCATTAACGTAAGAGACTTCTTTCATATTTATCAAATGGACTCGTCTATACAATGCATCGATTTCAGCAATACCATCGGACTTCGTAAGTCCGGTCATATTTCTAAATTTGTTAGTGGTACATATAATAAACTCACTATTAAAAGTCTTGGTATTCTTAAGATCGGCATTAGCACAATCTAAAGGATAAACTATACAAGATACCCAATTAATAATCGCTCGCCACTGTGATATGGCTTGTTGACCTACATCATCCATTAAAAAAACACTTTGATTGTTGTAGTCGTCGTAAAAATCTTTACCAGCATCACTAGGTGGCACAGTGTGGGTATAAATAGTATGGTTTTTCGCACGCAAATATTCCGTTAACAAAGATGCTAAAGTACTTTTTCCACATCCTGGTGGACCTTCAAAAACAATACAAATTGGTTCAGTTCGAGTAGCCGTGGTATAAGCTGCACAACTCTTCATAATAACATTACAAAAATAGTTGTATTCATCTTTCAAAAATTTAAAATTCGGTTTAGCTAACTCAATAAGAAAACCTTCGTGGGTCTTCAATTTATTATGCAATTCAGTTATTTTCTTGCGATAATTCAAATCGTGTAAAACCAAGTTACATTTTCTGTATTCCACAATAACTTCTTCAAGATCTGATGAATATTCATAAATCTTTAATCCTGCTGTAAACTTTAAAAGAAATTGTAAAACATACTCTAAACCTGGTATATGAAATTTTTCAATTACAAATACCAATGAAGATTCGACTAAATCTACAAAAGTAGAAATATATCTCATAATCAAATTAGGAGCATCAGATATCTTTTTATTAGACAAAAGAGAAAAAATCTTAATTTTGTCTAAAACGACTGAAGGAAAACCAAAAGTCATTAATAATGGAATAAAAGAATCATCTCCTAAACTTTGTGAACGCATCTCATCTTTTAAAGAAGAGAGACGCAATACAACTGAATAAAATCGTCCTAACCAACATAAAAGTTTTGATGGTGTAAAAAAGAATGGATCACGCATTTCAGCTAATAAAGCCAAAACGTCTATTACAAAAGCCGACATGTTCTTAGTGCCAACCTTTGTTGCTTGTTTCGCTAATTCTTGCACGCATTTCATAGCTTTGAATGGCGCAGTAACAATTTGCGAAAAATCTTGCAAAGTGGAAAAAATTCCTTGTTCTTCCCATCGCTTAGTGTGACGGGCAGATTTTTTAAAAATCTTTTCATGAGCCTTTGCGCTCTTAACGTTATTTCCAAAAACATTCAAAACTATAGAAAAATCAGAAGTTTCTAACTTCGTGGTTTTAAAATAATTTGAATCCCTATGCTTATCAATGAATTTCTTAAATTCTTCACAGTCATATTGATAGATTGCGTTCTGATCGTAATTAAATGAAAACCAAAACTCTTTGTCTAAATCTTCATCTTCATCACACTCCCGTCTATCGTACCAAGCAAATCTCTTGTTAACAAGAGTATAATTTTTATCTAAATAATTTCTGGCATAATTTATAATTTTAAATCCTGTCATTTTTATATCTGTGTGGTCTATAATTATGTAAATCGCTTATAAGTGCTAATATAGTATTAATTTGGTTTCATTTGGTTTGTTTTTAGTAGGAGGTGCCTACTTCCCTTCTCTTAACGCGAAGAAATACGTTTTACTTAAAATATAAGACTATAGTAAAAAGAAAAGTAAAAGAAGAAAACAAATATAACATTTGAATTTGACTATTAAAAATCATTAAAATAATATTAAAATAAGTGTTCAGTCCAGTGAAGTAAATCTAACCTGGAATAAACACATGACATAATCGATTCGTAGATATACCGTAGTACTCTCGTTAATCTTAGGAACTTCTATTAGTCAATGTAAATAATAATAAAATAATAACTCATTAAAAGTGAGGAATTAACAACAAACATTATAAATGTTAGAAATTTTTAAATCCGACTAGATATATGATATTACAACCTAGGCGATCCGAAGCAAAAGTCATGACGGAGACCAATCCGTTATAACAGTTCTCGGAGCTGTTTACCTTCGAATTACAAGCAAAAATTTGCTTTAAAACTAGAAAAAGAAAAATATAGAACCTTAATAAAAGAAATTAAGGTATAAAGATATAAATAAACTGCCGAGTGTAGAAAGACTACAAACGGCAGGGATGGCGCCTTACTTTAAAGCACATGGAAAAAATAAACCATGTGGGGTAGTACGTAAAGCACGTATAATTAAATAAAATTAAATAAAATAAAATTTAAATAAAATAAATAAAATAAAAGATGACACATTCATAGAAATCCTTAATAATAAGGGTTGTATGAATCAACTAAGAAAAATCTAACTAAAGGTTTAAAAAAGTTTAAAATTAAAGTAATTTACAAGTAATCACAATAATATACAAAGAATACTATAGTAAAATAGTATTCAAAAAGAGAGTTTTGTTTTTGACATTTTTAAATGGAGATGTCAACTCCAGCATATTTAAACAAACAGTGTATTAACCGATCGTTTCTACTCTAGTATAAACTAGAAATAGAAATTACAAGTTCGTACAGAGGAATAAAAAATAAT
>Ga0138285_1188794_pt1 | contig 8370 bp, 14 predicted proteins | sample S_130626_E_mt_FD_106916 | JGI IMG/M metagenome (GOLD analysis project Ga0138285, IMG submission 106916) | Freshwater microbial communities from Lake Simoncouche, Canada - S_130626_E_mt (Metagenome Metatranscriptome) | ecosystem: Environmental > Aquatic > Freshwater > Lake | place: Canada: Quebec... | reverse complement strand
GACGGTAAGATTTGGTATCCAATATTAAAAAATCTGAGTTAATTATATTTCTGGTTAAACAATTAAAATCTCCTTTATTTAATTTTTCCATAAGTCTACTTTTTTTTTATTAACTTTAATTTTTTTTTTTTATAAGGAAAAGAAAATCCTTTCCCTTTGTAAATGTCAGATTCTTTTAATTTATATATTTTATTCATAAAATTTCCCAGTAAAATCTTATCTGTAGATTCAAATAATAAAAACGTTTTTTTGACAACAATATTTTTAACATAATTTGGAATATTAATAGTTAAAATATGACTAAGACCTATTTTAAATAATAAATTTTTCTTTTCTAAGTCAACATTACAACGATAGCCTAGACCTTTTAAAAACAGTTTTTGTTTAAATAAAAAAATTTTGCAATTTTTTATTTCCGTTAAAACATTTATAAATGCATTATAACCAAGAAACCTTTTTTCTAATAAACAAGAAACTTCAACAGACTTTAACTTTATAACACAATTTATTTTTGTAGGAACTATTATATAACGAGAGACGCTTTCTTGTTGAATAATTAATAAATTTTTATTTTTCCAAGATATAATTTCTAATTTATCAAATTTTTCAAAATTTATTGTAGATAACATATATATTTTAACAATAGAAAGCAAATAGCCCTCCGATTCTTTTTTTTTTGCATTCAGTTAAAGTAAGAATTCCCTTACTAGTGGACAAAAAGCCAACTTTATTTTTAAGTGATATTCTACATAAATCTGAATACTTTAAGTAAATCGGCTTACTTGGTTTAGAGACTAGTTTTAATTTATTTGTTAAAACGTATGAATTTACACTGCGAAGTTTAATTAGTATTTTATTTTTTTCGTTTATTACTAAATAAGATAATATTAATCCTTCTTTATATAAACATTCAACACAATTCAATACAAAAGAATTTTTCGCTACTAAAACCGAACTTTTATTTGACATAGAACAATTTTTTAAAAGACTTATAAATTTTATTATTTGATTATTCATAAAACTCAACTTATTTTTTATATTTCTTAAAAGAATAAAGAAACCAGTATGTCGGAGAACGGATTTGAACCGTTGACATATGGATTTTCAATCCATTGCTCTACCACTGAGCTACTCAAACCCTACATTCTAAAGGACTTGAACCCTTAACCTATAGCTTAGAAGGCTATTGCTCTATCCATTGAGCTAAAAATGTATTTGTATATTTTAATTTATAAACACTATAATTTAAATATACTGGGAATCGAACCCAGGACCCTTGGATTAAAAGTCCATTGCTCTACCACTGAGCTATATATTTTTACATCCTATCGAAGAGGGGACTTGAACCCCTACTCTGTTTAGAATTAGAACCTAAACCTAACGTGTATACCAATTTCACCACTTCGATGATTTTTGCATCCCTATTAAACACAAATTTGGTATAATGATGTAAATAAGCTAATTTTTTAAAATTTTAGATAAATTTAGGATATTTATAATATCATCAAAATTTACATTTCTAACGTTTTTTATTTTGCTCATGTACCCACTTCAAAATTTCTCGTTTTCGCCAAGCGTATATCATTTCCTTTTCTCGCTTTATCCTCAGCCTTTGGTATATATTATATCTCCTTCTAGCTTTTTTTGCAATTTTCTGCCATAATTCTATCTTATTGTGATCTAAATAAAACTTATCTGGACGATATTGAATTTTACGTATAAGATTATCAAGAATTTCCTTACTATAATCCTCTAGATTGGAATTTAATACAATAACCATTGCAGTAAACGCAAAAATATTTCCTAAAATTTGTCGTATAAACATATAAATTTTCATATTTTTACTATATTTTTCTGTAGTATATATAAAAACAAATCTTCTATATTCAAGATAAAATTGACCTAAATAGGTAAAAAATGCGATATACTTTACTATTGCTACAAAATCAGATCCCCAACTACAAATAAATGATCCAAGCCCAAACAATTCAGTTATTGAACAACTTCCAATTAATGCAGTAACCATCCAAATAACTGCAAAGACAATCTCTATATTATAATAAGGCACATTCCTAATGTCTTTTCTAAACTCACAGAATATTTTGTGATGTGCCATAAAGGCATCATCTATTTTTTTAAGAAAGTCTTTAAAAACATATAATTTTTTAAGAAAATCTTTCATAAGTTTGTATTTTAAGCTATTTTAAGCTATTTTAATAAGTATTATATTATTTAATTAAACAAATAGAATTAGAAAAGCAATCATTAATGCAAATAAGGCAATTGCTTCTGTTAAAGCAAACCCTAAAATAGCAAAACGAAACAAATCATCTTTTAAGCTTGGATTTCTTGAAGTTCCTATAATTAGTGAACCAAAAATGAACCCAATTCCAATTCCAGCTCCAGCTAGTCCAAAAGTTGATAGCCCAGCTCCAATTTTTTGTGCGGATTGTAATAACATAATATAAATTTATATTTAAGCTTTATTTTATTTACTTGTTTATTGTACAGAAGAAGAGAGAGTTGAACTCTCAATTTCGGTTTTGGAAACCAATATTTTACCATTAAAATTATTCTTCTATTATTTTATTTTAATAACGATTAATTTTGGTCTATTTAGTAATATATAAATAAGTTTTTTATTTAACGTAATGCCTAAGAAAGATTTTATTTGCACTAATGCTTTATAAGTAGTAATCTTAAATTGTTCTTTGGATTTTTTAAAAACATGTGGAGATCTCAATAATGTTATTTTATTTTCCTTTTTGGGAAAAAAAAAACAACTCGACTTTAAATTCAATTTATTTAAAGTATGATCAAGGTAATCAACATAACTTTTTAAAGTATAAATACAAGGGCTTTTAATAATAAGTGTAAATTTATTCTTTTTCATTTTTATTAATAAGGTAATAAATTAAAACTCACCAAAACCATAAAGGTTAACATTAAATAGGATAACGATATTGGTAAAAAAACTTTCCAACCTAAATTCATTAGTTGATCATACCGGCATCGTGGAAGAGCTGCTCTCATCCAAACAAAAAATACAACAAATAAGCATATTTTAATAGCAAACCAAAGAGAACCTGGTATAAAATTTAATATAACCATTGGCGACAACCATCCTCCAAAAAATAGAACAACATTTATAGAACTCATTAATAACATATTTGCGTATTCCCCCAAAGAAAACAATGCGAATCCCATTGCAGAATATTCAACATTGTAACCAGAGACTAACTCCGCCTCTGCTTCAGGTAAATCGAAAGGATGTCTATTTGTCTCCGCTAATGTTGAAATAAAAAACATTAAAAACAGTGGAAAAAACATTATTACAAACCACAGTTCTTGTTGACTTTCTATAATTTGTTGTAAATTAAAAGATCCACAACAAACTACAATAGTAATCATAATAAATCCTATAGATACTTCATATGATACCATTTGAGCTGTTGATCGCAACGCACCTAGAAAAGCATATTTTGAATTGCTTGACCAACCTGACATTATAATACCATATACCCCTAAAGATGATATAGCAAATAAATATAAAACCCCAATATTCATTTCTGCTAAAATCGAATATTTGTCAAAAGGAATAATTGACCAACCCATTAAACTAACAACAAATGTTAATATAGGCGAAATTACAAAAATAAATTTGTTTGCACTACTAGGTAAAACAGTTTCTTTTACAAATAATTTAAAACCATCAGATAAAGGCTGTAACAAACCATAAACTCCAATAACATTAGGCCCCATTCTTCTTTGAATTGCTCCAAGAATTTTACGTTCTGCTAAAGTAAAATAAGCAACTGATATTAACAAAGGCACTATTATTGAAAATATTTTAATAAGAGTTATAATATAAAACATAAATTTAATTAACTTGTTTTTGGAAAGAAAGGGATTCGAACCCATGATACAATTCTATGTATGTTGATTTAGCAAACCAATGCTTTAAGCCGCTCAGCCATCTCTCCTATTTAGATAAAGTTTTTTGGAAATTTACTATTTAGTAAGTCTAAATCGTTTTCTTTTTTTTCTTAAAATTTTGGCAGGACGACATCCGTTAAAAGCTTTTTTTGCAACGACTTCGATTAAAACTGATTTTTTAAATAAAAGTTTTTTAAATAAAAATTTAGATAAAAGACTAATTATTTGTTTTCTTAATTTTACGGGAGCAATCAATTTTATTGCAATAAATTTACTAAATTTTATTTTATCTTCTTTAACTTTTTTTAAAAACAAAAGGATTACATTTTTAACATTATAACGTAAAACTTTTTTACTTGTTTTTATTTTATAAGTTCCAGAAGATATAGATTTTAACGTACGTTTTGCTTTATAATATCCTAAGTTACAAAAGATATTGTTTGGCATAATATGTATAGTTAATTTCAAAAAATCTTTTAATTTTTTAACGCTACATTTTTTCCAATTTCTTACTGCTACACTATGATTTGACCAATTTTTAATAATTGAAAGGAATTTTAATTTCTTAGCCCTTTTTCGCAGCTTATACTTACTAAGTTTTTTTGGCTTAGTGGTTTTATTTTTTAAATTTTCTTTTTTTAGATGTTTTTGCATTTGTATGAGTTCGTTGTCCTCTTGTAGGGAGATTACTTTTATGTCTTATACCTTTATAAGTTCTTATATTTTTTATAAAAGAAATATTATCTTTAATTTTATTTCTTAATTTATTTCCTAGATTATATTTAGATAAATAAACAGCCAAATGATTAACTTTATTTTCGGGGATAATATTTTGTATTAACCTAGAATTTATTCCTAATTTATTAATCAAAAATTTAGGAATCAAATTTCTTGCACCAAAAGAAGATCTCAAAGAATTAAATTTTGTTTGTGTTTTACTATATTTTTTCATATTTAAAATTGTAATTTACTTTATTAGAATAATATTATTCAAAATATATTTTGTGTAGAGAGTTTAAGTGTTAAAAGAAGCGTACTTTCCTATAATATTAATAACCTATGCTAATTAATTATTAAGTGTAATTTATTTGTTTTAGACAAACGGTTAATGTTTAAAAAATTTTGTATTACACGAATAAATATCAGTTTAGGTTCAATATTATAAAAGGAAAAGGTTTTGTTTGATAAAAACAACTTGTATTTTAATAAAATAAATTGACTATCAAAATTCAACTTAAATTCTTTTACAACTAAAGGAAATTTTAACTTTTTTTTATTTAAAAGTTTATTTAGATTGCTTTCATAAAAAGAATTTTTTGTAAATTTTATACTGTTAAAAGTTTTTTCTAATATTTTTTCAAAAAAAAAACATTTTTTTTTAGTTTCGATATTATTTAGCAGATGGCTTTTTATTTGAATTTTTATTTTCTTTAAATGAAAATTTATCATACGAATTTATATTTGGACCTTTATCTTTTTTAAACAATAAATTTTTATTTAAATTTATGCTTGAGATTTTATTCGAGTTTACATTTTGACTTTTATCTGAAATAAAAACAAGACTAAGTTTAGGACGATAAGTTCTTTTCCTCCAATAAGAAACAAAGTTGTTTTTTTGGTAATAAGGCCTCATTGAACATCTTCCCATCTTAAAAGAAAATCTTGGGGTTAATAAAGAATTTAAACTATGTAAGTTGGACAAGTACATTTTACTAGGCAAAGTTTTTAAATTTAAAAGGCTTTTTCTGCGTTCTTTTACTATTAACTTAAAATGACTTTTTGGAAGAAAACCTCCGATGTTTCTATGTCTCACAAAAAAACCACCTTTGATAGGTTTTAATATTTGTAAAGTGCAATTATTAATTAAATTTAAATCTTTTATTAAATTAGATGCATTTTCATATTGACTTTTTATCTGAATAAAAGGTAAAAATGTTTGCAATTGCATTTCCTTAAAATATTTATGTTTAAAATCATAACGATTCAAAAAAACGGAAGTACCTCTTACTCTTTTTTTTACTTTTCTCTTCTTTTTAAAAGAAATATTTGAATAGTTGAAATCAGAATCAATTACGAAAATTCTTTTATCTTTTCTATATCTAAAAATATGTTTTGCATATATATTTTTGTTAAAGATTTTGTTTGATAGCGTTATTTTATTTTTTATATTGTTCATGTTACTCAAAAATTATTTTTGTTTTTAGAGGTAATTTCGATTGTGCAATTTTTAATGCTTTAATACCCAATAATGTGGAAGACGTTTCTATTTCAAACAATATGATGCCGAATTTAATTTTTGAAACCCAATGATCAACAGCTCCTTTTCCTTTCCCCATACGTATTTCAAGAGGTTTTTTAGTAATAGGGGTATCCGCGATTACATTTACTTTTAAGCGGCCTAATTTCTTAATTATTTTATTAATTGTTTGTTTGCAGGCTATAAGCTGTGTAGCTTTAATTCTTCCGGTATCAACAGATTTTAAAGCTACACATCCACTTTTTATAATTTCGATTGTATTTAAAGGACTTATTGCATTAAACTTTTTACCCTTATGTTGTTTTTTATGTTTTGTCTTTTTTGGAGTGTATTGCATATATTATTTATAATTTAACCAAAGTTTAAAACCAAAAACTCCGTATAAAGTATGTACTTCAATTTTGCCAAACATTAAATTAACGCTTTTTGTATTAATAGATATAGAGCCCTTTTCAATTTTAAGTGTACTTGCTCTTGTTTTACCAAGTAGCTTACCATTTATTATAAATTTTATACCTTTTATTTCACTAAATAATAATAAATAATTGAAAACAAACTTAAAACAAAATATAAATCGTGTATGTTTTTTTTTTGTTAAATTTCTAAATATTTGAGCTAATATTATTAAATAAGTTTTTGGAGTTATTTTGTTTTCACCTAACAAAAGAGTCATTTTTAAAAAATCGATAAATAAATTAAAGCTTCTTGAAAATAAAACAGAATTGAACTTTTTAAAAGTTAAAAAATAAACTGCTAGTTTTTTTTTGTTTATTAATTGATTTATAGGTATTAATTTTAGACAAATACTCTTTACATTTAATTTACGTTTAACTAAAAAAACGTTTTTTAGTAATTTTTTTGTATTCTTTAAAAGCAAATTCTTTTTTTTGCATAATCTTTTATATTTAATAATCTTTGCAGTCCTATAAAATGAATATATAGAAATAATAATTATATCGTTTAACACATTAATATTAAATTTACAAGGAATAATTTCTTTATTTAATAAAACGGTTTTAAACGCGCTTTTTATCAAAAAGTTATTTATTAGATCTTTTTTGTTGCCTAAAATTTTATCCATCTTCTTATTTACTTTTTAATTTTTAATTTTGCTTTGTGTTTTCGAGTAAAACACAAAGCACCAAATTTATAACCAATTTTGTCACGAGTTATAAGTATTTTCTTGAATTCTTTCCCAGTATAAATAAGAACTTTTTTATTTAAAAAAAAAGAAGAAATAACACTTCTTCTTGACCAAATTTTTGGTAATCGATTTAAATCAGAACCTTTTTGTTTAAATAATGCATTATCTATAAAATTTCCTTTCCATTTAGACCTGCTCATAATTTTTTTTTTTTTTTTTTAAATAAAATTTACTCTTTGTAGGAAGCCCCCAAGGTGTGACAGATGGTTTACCACCGTTTGTTCTACCTCCATGAGGGTGGTCTACCGGATTCATAGCAATTCCTCTTACAATAGGTCTTCTATTTAAATTTCTTTTTCTGCCCGCTTTTCCTAAACATATTAAATTATGCTTTTCGTTGGAAACCATCCCTATTGTTGCATAAGAATTTGAGGGGATTGTTATAATTTTGTTTGAGGAAAGTTTTATTTTTGCGACCTTTTTATTTATTTGTATAAGTTGTGCATAAGTTCCAGCCGAACGAACAAACTTACTTTTAGTATATGCGCCAAAACTTATATTATTTATAATTGTACCCATCGGAATCGAATTAACTTGAGTTTTAAAACCTAATTTTAACTCTCGTAAAAAAAAATTTGATTGTATTAAAGAACCGGGATAATTTTGTAAAGTGGATATTGAACTAAAAAATTTTTTTTTGGTTAATTCGAAATTATTTGTTATAAAAGCACTTCTATTCGGATCATATGATATCCCAAGTATAATTGAAACACTCTTCTCATTATAAAAATTTATGTTTCTATAAAGTCTTTTTTTACCGCCGCCTTTATTCCAAGAAGTAATATTTCCTGTAAATTTACTTCTTCCAAAAGAACGTTTTCTTCCTTCTAAATTCATTTTAAATAAAAAAGAATTTTTTATAAGCAAGCTTTTTTTTAATTTTATGCAATGCCTTGAACCATTTGTACTTGGGTTTAACTTAACCAGTTTCATAGATGAAGTTATTTTTATACATTTAATTTATATTTGATAG
>Ga0138285_1139897_pt1 | contig 8392 bp, 2 predicted proteins | sample S_130626_E_mt_FD_106916 | JGI IMG/M metagenome (GOLD analysis project Ga0138285, IMG submission 106916) | Freshwater microbial communities from Lake Simoncouche, Canada - S_130626_E_mt (Metagenome Metatranscriptome) | ecosystem: Environmental > Aquatic > Freshwater > Lake | place: Canada: Quebec... | reverse complement strand
ATACGTTATTCTATAAACTTAAATTTATACAAGAAAAATATTACAACTTCTACTCCTGCTGCTATCGTTTAACAACAACACTCACAAAATCAATATGATATATAATACAACATTTTCATAAGTACATACTGCATACACAACAACAACATACATCATCTACATAAATACATGATCTATTTACTCAATTAACTATTTGTTACTTTGCGTAGACTTAGTTATGTTTCCCAATAAGTTATTCAACCTTGCACTATACTTATCAACACGTGCAATTCTAGTCTTCTGAGGGGACTTCGATTGCATTGTAACATCATTTCCTAATAATTGCTGTACCATCTGATTAGACTGCTCTACACTTGATATTAACAATTTATCATTTTCAAAATCAGCTATTGGATTGCTTGGTGAAACAATAATATTTGTACTTTTACTACTTTGATCATTGGAAGATGTATAAAATTTATGTATTTCAGAATCTGCTAGATCATGAAGTGATATATTATCATCATTAATATCTACTACGCTTTTAAAATGTGACGATAAATGTCTGATTGATTGAGACTTAATTGATTTTAAATCAGAATTATCATAATCGTTATTTATTTCTGCTGTCAATACATTATTTCTTACAGGACTAACATCAGTTGGTGAGGTTTTACTACTCGATCTTGATGCTTCTTTGTTACGATTTCTTTCTTTGGATGATTTATCAGTACTCTGAGTTGCATTATTATTATTATTATTATTATTATTATTATTATTATTATTATTATTATTATTATTATTATTATCATTAATATTAACAATACTACTTGTTTTACTCGGAGATGTACTAATTGACCTATGTCCTTCATCATAAGAGCCATTGGTATTGCTGCCGTCACTTGAATTCTTCTCTGCACTACCACTACTATCACCTGATCCTTCCATTAGAGAGGGTGATATACTTTTGCCTCTACCAGATTTAGCAAATGAAGCCTCTTTAGTCTTTCTGATAGCACTCTGAAAAGGGACTTGTTTTGTGTTATTTGATGGTGCCAAAGATTTCTGTCCTATAAGAACATTCGGCTGATTTTGATATGATGAATTTCTTGATAAAGCATCATTATCTCTTGCTTGTTTAGCTGTCATCAACGCATTTCGCTTGGCAGATAAAGAACTTGGTTGAGAGTCATTTCTACGAACTGGATTAACTTTTGTTGCTGGTTGTAACAACGATAACTCTCTGGTATCATAATTATTCGACATATTTGATGTTGATGTAATCTTGGATCTATTAATACCATCTTTCAGTGGAGTAACAGATGAAATACTTCTGAAGACATCATGATTTCGGATAACACTGTGATCACCAGACTTGGGTGAAGGAATCATCGGAGTTCGTCGCTTATTGTCACTCTTACTGTCATTAATCTTACTAATTGATGCTGGTTTCGACACATAAAAGCTATTACTATTATTAACATTATAATTATTATTCTGATTAAAAGGACTACTTGATAAAGGATTTGGCTTATATTTATTGTTAATTTTTGAGCTTACTGGAACAACTGCTGACTTCTTAGATAACGATTTTGATGACAAACTGACACTATTAGTTTGAGCTTTAAAATCAGAAGAAGGCAATACTTTCAACGAATTTCCTTTCTGATCCAAAGTATCACTCTCAATTCTAATATCTTTATTCAATGAAGTACTGTTCATTGTTGAGTTGATAGCTTTTGGTTCTTTATTTATGGATTTCAAATACTTTTCACGAGCAGAAATCAATTGCTTATATTTCTCAATATCTGTACTAGAATGAGATGATTTAATCGTCTGTGTTTTATATTGTTCCAAATATTTACTGGTATTTACAATAGATGTAGATTTTAAATATGCTTTCTTTTCAATCAAATTATTATCAGTAGGTATCTTCTTAAGTAGGGAATTTTTAGAAGGTGATGTAAAAGCACTTTGTTGACTATTAAATCTAGTACTACTTACTGTTAATATACTTGGTACATTATTATAAAGTTCTATATTATGTTCAATTTGTTTCAATTTTTCCTTACTTTTATTTTGATTGAAAGTAAATGTATCTTTATGGAATGCTACATGCTTCTTAAGCTTCTCATAATTTGTTGTTAATGTGGATGCGTTATTATCATTTACACTTGATAATAATTTATCAGAACTTAATGTGATTGGATTAGATTTCTCGAATTGTACATCTGGTATATCATCAATACTTAAAACAATGGTATTGACATTTTTCGATCGATTACGAACAGGAATAATAGGCTGTCTTAAGCCAAAATCATTGTCATCATTATTTAGAGCTTCAAAAACAAAAGAATCTTTAACTTCAACATAATCATCATAATTGACAATTATATCATCCATTTGCCTGACTGACTCATCACCACCATCTGCTGTATGAACAATAATATTCGAATTGGGCGTTAGGAGAGCTTTCAATCTTCTGCTGAAAGTCTTATTTATATATTTACTCTTTTTCTTCCTATCCTTCTTATTATCGCTACTATTATTACTATTACTACTTAAATCAATATCACTATTCAAAGCATTTGCCAATAAAGCATCCAATTTTCTATTTGTTACCGATCGTTTATTCAATGCATGATGTTCATTTTCAGTACCTTCGACAACAAGTTGATTTTGTTGCTGGTCTTGCTTTATTCCTTCAGATATTTGTTCTAGTGCTCCTGATGAAGGTAAAGCCATTGGCGAATTTATTTGAACAGATAATGAAAATAACTCTTCACTATGATCGAGTACCGTTGGGAATATAATATTATAATCAACATTAGTATTTACACCAGTAGACTCTTTAGCTACAAGTCCCTCATCAGTAGAAGAACTCTGACGTATGTTAATAAAATTGTTGTGAGTATCATTATTATCTGATGAAGATGAAGCAAAGTTGTTGTTTGTATAACTAAATTTGGCAGGAGAATATCGATGATACATAGCAGATAACTCTTGAGCATTGTTAAAATAATCAATATCATTGAGATCAAGCTCTGATTCTTCCGATGACTCTTCTTGTTCATCATACAATTAAATCATCATTCCAAAAATCTTCTGGATCAGCTATAACAAGATCAGCAGCATCGACACCAACAGCAGTAGCAGCAGCTGCTGTAAAAGAGGGAGTTGAATTATTTCTATCAACACGTAGAATTGGGCTTCCACGATGGCTTGTATGATCGTCAGCAATATCTATCTCTGATAGAATTAGTGTTGCTGACTGAGTGATGTTAAGATGTTCAATATATCTCGAAATGGAATATTCATCATGTTCTATAGTAATGCTGCTACTCAAAGACATATTATCATCAGAAGTTATTCGAGAATCAATTGATCTAACATAAGAAGGATATCTATATCGAGGTCCATAATCTATCTTAGAATTCATAACTTTTACATCACGAGTAATGGTAACATTGGACTCTGCGATTGGTGATTGATGAAAACCATCGGAATCAGTCTCTTGAATTGTCTTCGATTGATTGGAATCCATTTCCTTCATCACTTTCAGATCAGACTCCTTCTCTTCAGTTGAATTAGGTTCCTTCACTGATTTTGAATGGTACGATTCTATGTAGTTTACTACTTTCGACTGACATGGAGCAGATATATCACAATTATTTGCAACCTCAACCATTAAAAAGTTATCCACAGCAGTGTCTGTATCCATGGTATTATACATATTGACCGAACCTCTTTCAATATGATAAAATTCATTAAGATCCTTCGAAAAATTATATCTTACATCAGCACGCTTCAAATCATACTCGATACCGTTATCATCATAAGAGTCATTTGAATTCTTTCCATTGTTACCAACAAGTAAAAAATTACTTAAATCATCATGCTGCTTCATACCTGAATCATTTGAATCATTTGATTGAAAAGAATTACCAACAAAAAGTGGATGCTGAGACTCATAGATGACTTCAAAATTCTTCCAATCAGATGAATCACTTGACCCATGCATAGCACCAGCATCCCTCAAATCATCATTTACTTCAACATTTCTATATCCTAAATCATGGGAAACATTTAATGCACCCGAAATAGATACGATAGATGATGTATCATTTGATTTGTTAACATCATCACCACACACTACAATTTTGGATTCGATCACAGTAACAACATGAGTAGGAATGTTGTTGTTATCACTAATATCCTCAGACTGTTGAGATTCATGTACTACATCAACATAAATGCCATGGTTTGAGGTAGATAGAGTATCGGTATTATTCAAGTTAGACTTATAATCTGAATGCTTGGAAATAACTTGAATTTTATGATGGTCATCATCGCACAACTTGTTTTGTTTCAGTTCAAATGAAGATAAGTGCAAATGATCTAACGATTTGGTTTCCTCCTTCGATTGAGAATAGGACCAGATATTGTTCTTCAATGCTGCCGTGTCTACATTCAATTCCACCTCTGTATCAAACGCAGTTTTTAAACTAGATTTAGACTTGTTTTCAATGCGGCTCAAATTATCATCTATAACTATGCTATGTTGAGATACACCCATTTTTGCCTCCTCTGTTTGAGCTTCACCTCTATCTGATCTAGTTAAGATTGATTGAATATAAGAGGACTCATCACTTAAATATCCATCAGAATCAGATTCATCGAGATAGTTATTGCGCAAACCATTTCCGCTTCGTATGTTTTCTATCTCACTAGGAATGTACATTGAGGTTGTTGACGAACCACTTGTTAGTTGTTTATTAGGATAATTCATTGCGATCCACGACTCATCTGTAGCAGTAAAATACTTGAATAACCACTTTGAGAGTTTGATAGGACGAGTAGCGTAATACATAAAATATAAAAGCCTATCCTTGAATGATAAAATGGCAGGCAATTGCCGCCTAGATTCACTCCACAAACTTTCATGGATATTACGAGATCTAACAGAGGTTCGTGAGTATTTATCCAATGTATTTCTCCAAATCAGATACACAATAATCGATACAAAAGGAATAGCCACTAACATGCCAATCTTAGTGTATAAGTAGTAGCTTCCAATGACAAGCGAGGGAAAGAAAACAGATAATATCAATTCCAACATGGCATCACCAGCAAATTGAATGACTATTCCAATAACCAAAGGAAGGAATAATGCAAACCAACTCATCATCCCAAATCTAAATGAATGATTTTCTTTACATCTCATAACATCATCATCATCTAGATGAATTAAAACTTTCAATAAAGATAAATTAGGAAATGCTGCTTTGTCGTTAAGTAATCGATAAACCGGTGAAGAGAATTGAATCATCTTGAAAGTATTCCGCTTTTCTGATAATTCAATTGAACCTTGCTTCAAAGAAATAGCTATATTACTTAATACTTCATGAATCTTTTTCAGTTGAGAAATAATCGACTTCATCAAAAATACAAATATAACATATGCATAGATGCTTTGAATTATGAAGATATCCAGTGAAAGACATATACCAAAGTTAAGTATCCATAACCAAAACGTTGCACCGCCTTGAGACAAGATCCAGTTAAGAATCCAGTAGAAGGAAAAGGCAATCGACAGTACTATGACTGACCAAGCACAAGTCCACGAAACAGGAGATATCAAAGAAGGATTGATCAGAGGAAATGTAAACATATGCCTGCTCAGAACATACTGTTTCATACGGGTAAATTGCTCAAGAATGAAGAACTGCATAAGCATAGCTTGTTTACTTTTCTCGGTGTTACAGTCATTTTCTAGGGCGGTTTTGATCGAAGCAGCTCTTTCGCGAACTGATTTAATCTTATCGACTAACATTGCGTGGGGAGTTCTATATCGGAGCCAATCAATAAAACTAATCGGAATATGTGATCCATCGATATTTATGCCAATCCATTGAAGTGCGAATTCAATTTGTGCTCTTTTCGATTTTCGTAAGTCACTATTTAGATCAGCGTATTCAATTAATGCAGATCTAATTTTGTGCAACAAATGGTCTGCCTCTTCTTCAGGAGAAAAGAGATCAGATTGTATATCTTTACAATGAGAAGTGGAATCCTTGGGATTCACTTCGTACGAAATGTCCCTGATAATTTCAGTCCCTGATGATAAGGTAGTTGAGTTCCACTGAAAATCAGGATTATGCATGCAATATAGTGTTAATATACTATGATAGAATACAATTACTGGAGTGGACACCACTATTGTCAGTGCTACTACTATCAAAATGTAAATTAATGAAGTCGTCGGTACATTCAGAGCACAAGTAGATTCTATTGCACGAGTATCTGAATGACTATAATCAATCGTCCATGTACATTGATGTCCATTGGATAGCACATTCGTATGGGATAAACATGTGTGTTCTGTTTTATAAGACTGACATGATCCATCGTCAGAGTAAAAAACACCATAAAATACAGTTGTGATAAATAAAAATATCATCACCCTCAACACAACACGAGTCCAGCGAATAGTCCGAGTATTTCGAAGCGACGGTTGATAAAACATATTTAAATATTCATGCTCCCTCAAAACTGTAAGAATTAACTTTTGCATCCTTAAAATAAACGATGCCTCCTCGTAAACGATTGGTGAATCTACGAATTCTAAAAGTGGTTCAAAATACTGATTTGGTAAATGACCTCTCACATATTTTGATCGTAAATTTATATCGGATGACAAAGACATCGACTCGGAGGCAGTAAATTTCGAAAATGCACTGAATGGATCAGTTTGAAACTCAATCAATTTAGATTCGGATTGTTGATTAGATGATCTCGATTCTTGGTCAATCATCAGTGTATCATCTTGATCAGAGGGAGTAGAGTTATAAATAACATCATATGATAGAATATCCTGCTCAAGAAAAGTTTCATCCATTTTTATGTTGTCATTATTATCTACTCCCCTATTCACGATATCTCTATACATAGAATTTTTATCTCTGTGCAGAGGATTATTGATTTGCAGCAGGTTATCATCACCAGTATCATCATAAAAATCCTGAAGAAAAATTTGCGAATTCAGATTTCCAGAGATCGGATTCCAAATATTACACATGAATAAACTCTTTCGCTCGATACTGTCAGAGGATACATTACTAACTGATTTGCGATGAATAGATGACAAATTCAAAGTCTTCTTTACAGCTGTTGAATCAATTAAGTCCCATCGATAGAAACTTGTGTAACCAATGAAAATCAAAGCAAACAATGATATGAGAAAAAGGGAAGCAACTTTAACGTATTCCACATTAACTACAAAATCAGCTGATATGTCAGACAGATCTATCGGTTCAGGGGTTGTTAATGATGCGCCAAACTTTATGTTTACATGCGAGGGTTCTAATGCAAGAGCTTGTATAGATTGACTATTGCTTGTTATTACTGAGCTGGTCAAACTATCACATGCAAAAGAGACATTGTAATTGTTATAGCTTGACACTTTACACCCTTTCCATGGAGTACTAGAATTGTGGTTCATAATTGTTAGCTCAGGAAACGTAAAGTTGGTGATAACTTGGTCAATACTTATTCCATAATTAAAGTCCTGTGTTCCACTGAACTGAATCACTATGTAATAGTCCATAGTTGACGAGCTTTTCATATCCGATAAATAAACACTATTCGAATGTAACAAATACACAGCACTGCGTAATTCATATGAAACAAGGTAATAAGGATTCTTGATGAATTTCATGAACATTAACGGTAAGTATCCAGATCCCGAATCTAAAATTTTCACAACTTCATCTGAAAATTCAATGGAACTGAAGACACCTTTTCCGTAAGCGATTTCCATGGGAGACAAAGGAATACTCAATCTAACATTCCCTAGAGCAACTTGTTTACTCAAAGTTATAAGTAAATTATTTGATGTGATATTCAGAGATTCTTCCCCAGAAGTTAAAGTTCCGAGTAGTCCATCCGCTATCACTTGTAACTGGTTAAGCATAACATTTGTTTTTGATATAGCCTTAAGTGGCCCTGGAAAAGTATAAAAGAAATCAGCAAATTTCGACAAAACATCCACGAACAACAGTGGCAAAGACTGAGAACTCTTTTGCAAGAAGCCATGCGAAATCAACGATAATGCTTGACTTAGGGCATTCTGACATTCCAGTAAAGAAGACTCACGGACGATTTCAGAAGAATCTATGGAAACTATCAGAGACAAAAATGTAGACTCGAGTAGTTGAGAACTGCCGTCATTTGCCTGTATTACTTTGATGATAGAATTGCACAACTTAGATCTCGTCAGATCTTTTCCCATTAACTCATCATACTTCAAGGAGCAGCTAGACCCACCATAACCTTCATATCAAATACACTGCCTAGAACAATGGGGTTTGTGAATTGTACAAATTCTATTCAGAGTCTTTCCGGAGTAATCCCT
>Ga0138285_1206738_pt1 | contig 8577 bp, 2 predicted proteins | sample S_130626_E_mt_FD_106916 | JGI IMG/M metagenome (GOLD analysis project Ga0138285, IMG submission 106916) | Freshwater microbial communities from Lake Simoncouche, Canada - S_130626_E_mt (Metagenome Metatranscriptome) | ecosystem: Environmental > Aquatic > Freshwater > Lake | place: Canada: Quebec... | reverse complement strand
GTTGCATTGAAATAAAATCCAATACCCCCCATTGCTGGAGGGTATAGGAAAGGTTTCCGCCTATTTCAATCGGGATTCAGAACAAAATAACAACTAAAACACCAGAGAGTTTTAAATTTTCGGGTGTAATAGAAGAATTAATTGTTCCTTATGAATCGCTAATCAACCTTTCGATTGACCAAGTAAAAACCATAAATGGGAGGTTTAGACTTGTACCACCTAACAAACCCAAAAGTAGGGGTGGATAACTTTATACTTCGTCAAAGTATTATGCCCGCTAAGTGCGGGCAAGGGGGGGGATGCTGATGAACGATGAAAAATTCGTATCATCGGCAGCCGACCGAAGCAGAGAGCACGTGATATCAGCTCGATCTGCAGATAAATTTTTAGCTTCCGTGATGGTTACACTGTACGTCGGATTGGTTGATCCTGTGGCAGTGAGATACGGAGCGGTATTACCGGCTCCACAATCAGCATTTGCTCTAGAGTGCATAAAGTGATACTGAGGAACCTGAACCTCGATCCCGGAATCGGCATTGTTAAAGAAAGCATAGTTGCTCTTAGCCAGAACCTGCTCCATGGTAACTATGCTCAGAGCTTGATTAACCGGAGATTGGTCGGAAACTCTAGTCTGAGAATTTCCCTGGCTCGAAGACATCGAAACGAGAGCCGTCGTAATGTTAGGTATGATTGCCTTCAATCTAACGCCCCCTCGAGAGAAAGCATAAAAATTGCACATTTCTCCGTACAGATCATTGACCTGCACTTGGGTTGAAACCCCAGCACTGGACCATAAATACGAAAAAGCAAAAGGGTACACATTGACATTTTTATTCGCAGGCTGAATCGAGATGGAAGTGATTGGATAAAATTTTTTAAGCAATGTCCGCAAGTTAGTAACTCGTTCTCCGACCGCTGCTTTAGAAGTTTCCAATTGAAATCCGTTGAGCCTGGCGTTACCAATAGCCTTCCTAACAAGGGTATCATCAGATTGAAATTGAACGATATTTGGGGCTGTAAAGCTTGAATTAGGAGCACCGAAAAATTCGGCATCCTCGCACATAGACATCTCAACATAACACTCGATCTGACTGTTCACCGTAGATGGGGCTACTAAGGGATCGATAATCGAAATTTGAACTTGACCGATAGCTGAACCCTGTATGGACGTATTGCATGGTCTATACGGAGCTGAGGAAATGTAGGGTACAATAAACTCATACTCAGTAGCATCTCTAATGTCGATGATATCTCTCAAAACGTAGTCCATACCCGCAATTGTCAAGTTCTGCTGATACGACTTAGGTTCCCATGGGGTAAAAGCAATTGACAAACGCCCAGAATGAAACTCAGTCTTGATGAATTTCAACTTATAACGCATCGAACCTCGCCAGTGAGAGAATTTGTGTGTCAAATATTGACATGGTCCCATATCGTAGAGATCGATAGAACTAACATTTCGAGTCTTGATAGAATCCATTGGCGATACCTGAAATGATAACAAAACGGTATCGGCTGCAAAGCCTTCGGGAAAAACAAAATAGTAGTTGTAAAAGAGTATATTCGAGAAATGAACAATGTCCATCTCATCAACTACTGTGCCACCAAAGCCTGGAAACACTTCCACTTGATTAGCAGAATCAAGAGATAGTGGCAAACTGTTATCAACTTTATTCAAATTGGTTGCATACTGAAATCGCGACGTGAGCATTCTCGTCAGAGGAGACAAGTTTGTAGGAGCAGACCAGCCAAACACGGAGGCCGCATTTCCGACTATATCAGCAGCCCACGAGAGTGGACCTGTGAAGTCGGATAGCATAGGAACGGGGCTGAAAAATCTTGCAGCCTTGGAAATTTTAAAGGCTAAGGAACTGATAGGTCCAACACCTTGAGAATCAGCCTCAAACTGTGTAGCATTCTTCTTCTTCTTCCGCAAAGCGATTGAGGATTGAGGAGCAACGTCTTGTGGTGTAGCAGGACCAATTAATTCTAGATCCTCCAAATGAGCCCAAAGTGTATAGCTACACGTAGTGTCGCCTGTAATTGCCTCTAATGGGTGGTATGGAAAGATTCTCAAGACTCCCCATGATCCATAGTGATTAACGTCCACGAGTGAGGCTAAAGGATAGAAATCCTGAACTGCTGCATATGGTATGCTAATTTGACCCGCTGTATCGGAAGCCAAGTCTATTTCTACTCTAGGCAACTGAGTTCTTTGGGTTAATGTTGAAGAATGAGCCTGCGCCCAATTATCACCATTGACAGTTGATCTAACTCCTCCCAATGGGACCCAAGTAAGCATATATCTCCCTTGCTGAAATCTATTCGCGTTCACTTGCAATGTGAATACGAGTTTCCCTCTCAAGCCTAAATATCCCCTCAATTTATCCTTATAAATGGGAGAATTGAGGAAATTGAATGGCATAAGAAGACGTGGGAAAGTGCTAACCGTGTCGGAAGTTGAAAATTGACCTTTTTGAAGCACTCTAGGCTTGGCCATGAAAGCAGCGATATCATCGGCTATTACAGCCTCGCCCTGGGCGGTATACGCTTGTTGCAAGGTCATTTCTCCGTCCTGATGCGCCGTTACAACTGCTTTATCGTCGTCGAAAGCAGTAGTTGACGCAATTTTTGATGTTCCCGATTCCTGGACGGAAGAAATGGGAAAAACTTCGGATTGTTGAGGCAATCCGAAACCTGTGGATTTGTTTGTTGAAGCTGGTCAAATATTCATCGTGTGATTGACCAAGATCACACAACATAGAAGGCTTCTTGGACATTGGTGGGGCTGCCACCGACCCGCCCTAGAAATAAGGCTAAATAGCCCGGGTCATTAAGCGTAACGCAGTTTCTGGACTTTGATAATCCTTCCATTGTATGTACAGAAAAGATCGAATACGCTCTTGATTTCCTGGTAAGACACCAGGATGCCTCTCAGATAAGGTCTGAGAACCCTGAACATTTTTGTGTGTGTTCAGCACAGATTGCGAACTCATATAAATGAGCTCACGTTCGTCACCTTCGAAAGGTAATACGACCGGTTCTGATATATATCTACACTTGACAGATCCTCCTGTCCATAAGTTCGAATTAGAAATTTCAAGTGCTTCATATTCTCTTCCCATACATCTTTGGAATGAAGCGACAACTCCTTTACAAAAACTTCCAAGTTCGTGTGGAAAATAGCCTGCGTCATATTGACTTTAGACCACAAGGGTATCTCGACTAGAGACTCCATGGACAGAGGAGCAACATACTGACCCAGAAGGGGCTCAAATCTGAAGCTTCTCTTCAAGTATCCAACTTCCGAAATCTTCCGAAAGGGGACTTCAGCTTCAGCCTTCAGTTCGGTGGTATATGTCATTCCCAATTCTTTCATAGACTCAGGAAGGGTTAGCTCATTGAATGATAATTTGAATAATGGATTGACTGTGAAAATATTATCATCACCCAGTACGTGCAGCTCAACAAAATCGTTGAATCTCAAGAACCATCGAGTTTGATCCCTATACCAACAATAGCGAAACGCTATATGGTTGTACATACAATTGATGATAATCGTCAAGGGATGTCCCGAAGGAAGAGAAGCAAACCATTCATAGATAGTATCTCCAACAACGTGTCGTGAATTCACAACTTCTAGCCAAAGAATTTTCCTGATTTTCGAATTCAAAGGACCGTCAGAATACCAGTTGTCTATGATTTCAAATATTTTCCAATGAACGACGGGCAATTCACTACCATCGTAAGCTGAAAAATCCCCTGCACCAACATCAAAGTCTGGGTTGCTAGAAAATCTCGACAGTCTTCTATATAGATCGTCCCACTCTGAACTGTACACATTCATCGTAAGGGAACTTCCAATCTCGGAAGATTTTGCATTCATGAAGTTCATAAAGGATCCGAAGTACATTCTAAACACAATAAGGTAATAAAAGGGACCACCATTAAATAAACGAGCGTTCTTTCCAATCGGTCTTCTTTCATCTTTTAGATTGTCTGTAAAAACCCATAGACGTCGAACGCCATTGGCACAGTCCTTGACAATTCCAGAGACTTCCTTTTCAGCCGTGGAGAAATACGGATTTGACTGATCTCTCACAGCTCCCTCACCAAGAAGCTTTTCCTTGTATGCTGGATTAACGAATTTAATAGGATATCCCGAACTCGTGGATGATTTAATCGATTCAAAATAGTCCATCGTATCAGAACCCCAGAGGGATTCGGCAACGCTCAAGATTTTTCTATCTTTCCAATCATCCTTGCTTTCCAGAAAGCTTGTATAATCTTCAACTGCCCTTTCCAAAATCCTAGGATCGGGAACAGCTTCAGACACACAGTATTTTTTAAGAGCAACAGAGAACGGGTCGACTCCTCCCTTCTTCGTCAAAACAGCGGGCTTGGTTTTACTCTGCCCTTGATTGATAGAGGTGGGAGTTATCTTTGTCTTGCCATAAGGAGAATGGTGAAAGCCTTTCTTGACTTTTCCGAGAACAGCATACTTGTCATACATAAATGTACAGCTAGATTGTGGTTCGATATCGTCCAAGGGCACTTCAACAAATCCCTTGAATGTTGATATGATACTCGTGAGAGATTCTTGGGTAACAACACCGGCATACGCTTTAACGCCATGACCTTTGGGTTGTCCTGCCACGTGGATTCCTACCAATCTTTGCTTCCCAAAATTAGAAATTCGAACAGCGAGAGGAGATCCACAATCTCCTTCGGCAGTATCCGCAACATAGGAAATGCCCTTCTGTAAAATGTAATCGTCAGTTTCGACAGACGCTAGAGAGGCGTCGGTCATAACATACGCATCCTCCGAACTCAAGTGAGTAGTTATTGGAAATATGCGAGGTAGATGCGCCAGGTTTCGTTCGCTGAGGAAATAGGAAACTATATTCACAATAGGTCGACATGTATCCATACGAACGACCATAGTGTCAGAACCTTCAAGTTTTTCGTCACTTGAATTCTGAATAAATAATTTGATCTCTGACTTCGCGACAATTCTCTCTTCGTTATCAAGAATTTCAATTTGATCGGAAATTTCGAATTCACCGTCCTCTACGAGCTGAAGAACAATAGCCATATAGTGCATAGGCATAAGGAAGTAGTTGGATTCCAAGCCTACGACACTACCTGAGTGTTTAGTTCTCTTTTCTGATTTGATATAGAACTTGTAGGTATTGCCCTTCAAAATCTTCGTGAGAATCTGTTTACCCGACATATCACCTGCTTGCGTAGAAATTGCTTTCATCTTTGCTAGAGACATATGTTTCTTGCCAACAATTTTCTTCCCACCTTTCGGATGTTGATATTCCATTTGGCCTTCGATATCATCGTACATAAAGCAGTTCTTTTTCCCATCTTCATCAATGAAGAAGGTTTCATCTTTCTTGGACGAAACGACCCTTTCCTTATGGGTATCTAATGTTTCGGATTTTTTTGAACTGCGCCCAATCAACGACCCTCCTATCACACCTGCGATAAGGGACGCTATAAGCATCCATGTTGACGATTTGTAGCTAACAATCTGGGACATGAATATCTGAAACTTCGGATATTTCTCGGAGAACGTCCTTTTGATTTCATCTCCAATGTTTTCCCTTTCCTCAATTTCAAACTTGGGATGAGGTCTTGGAATCCAAGGCAAATTTGGTCCCAATCTGAGCAGGGATATATCATGCCACGTACACTTTACAACGGCATCTTGATCATGGAGCCACAAATTCATAAGAACCCACAGTGTTGAACATTGAACGGGAGGATTACCAAAAATCCTTAGGAAGTGTTCAAGATTCTGCTCCACAAAAAGTAGAGCCTCTGGAAAATACTGTCTTGTACTCATGAAGGCATAGGCTTTGTACTCTCCTATGGCAGTAATGAGCAAATCAACATCTACCTTGGCATCATTGAGAGTTTCATATCCCGGAAGTGTGAAGCTTTCCTTGGCCTCCTCATACACGGATTCTGAATACGCTGTTGCTGCTTGCGTCTGAAGTCCGTAATTACATGCGGTCTTCATAAAATTCAACTTGTGATTTTCCATCCAGACTTTGCGAGCATGAAAGCTGGAAAGCATTCTATCCATAACATCGCCAAATGATAAAGTCTCAATAACAACGTCATCTTCCATGTTGAGAAACAAGAAATGTTCAGGCCGAGGATCGGGCTGACCATCCTTAACTGGCATTTTTGAGAAATCAATCTTCTGACTAAAATAATCGTCACTCGGATTCTGACAATACTCCCACTTTGGTACAACAGTATACTGGTGCGTGAATCTTCGATTCAAAGCTTCCACACTAATAATACTTTGAGAAACCAACTTCTGCTGATTGGTAGTTGCCAAAACAAATTTCGCATGATTCTTTAATTTTCCTTTTTGATTCATATTTGCCGTATGTAGGGCCATCTCGAATGAGTTGATACATCGAATAATATTCATATGTTCATTGTCAGGGTTACCTGCTAAATCGCGAGCTTGCCCATAATCATCGAAGAGAATAACGTTTGTTTTGTTGGGATATCCATCCCAGAAAGAATTTTCAAACTGTCTATTGAAGGTAAAGGCATGAGGATTGATCTTGAAAATCTCTTTATCCTCATTTCCGAGCGTTGAAGCGTTCAAAGCAGCTGCAAAATGTTCAAGAAGGGTGGATTTTTGCGTCCCAGGGCCTCCTCTTAACAGGAGACCGACCGGTTCTTGTCTAAATCCGCTTTGTCCTAGATTGGAATTTCTAAATTCCATCTCAATCCTTCTCAAATCGTTCAAACGATCATATAATAATTTCTTAACATTATCAAATTGACGATCACTTGGTATACCTTTCCAGAGCTGATCTCCTTTGGCTACCAAATCTGATATCAAATTCAAATTGTCGAGGGTGAAATCGAGAATTCCGTCAGCCCTTCTCTTCAGAAAGGATACAACCTGAAGTTCAAATTCTTCAAGATAAGGATCGGAAAAGGATGCGCCAATCCTGGAATATCCTAACTGATCAGCAACAAAAGTATTCCATCCTTTCTGCAACAGAAGTAAGATCTTTGAGAAAAATTTAGTGAGCGATTCGGCACTCCTGAACGAATTGGCAATATCACTTCTGAATCCACGCTCCTTAAAGAATGGAATGACGTCAATAAAAGCTTTAGTCGACAAAAATACATCGACTATCGAATTTGTATCATCGTAGCCTTGTGGTGAAACAATGGTTTTTACCGCGTGTTCAGCGGTATCGAAGATGGCTGCAAAGATAGCTTGAACGATATTGAAAAAGGTCGTTATCATTCCTGTCACGGAGGATGCGTTCAACTGACCCCCTTGCAAATAAGCATATGCTATGGAGCCTAAAGCTAGAAATGCATTCAACTTCGTAGGTTCTTTGACAAACCTATAAAACGTATATACCATGGCCATGAGAGCTACAGTACTCTTCATTTCTTGGATAAAATCCATGGAAGCATCCAAGGCGGAATTCGCCTTCTTGTAGATTCCTGCAGTAGCTTCTGTGATCTGCGTCAAAATAGATAGCCACTTTGATCGTTCTTCAATTCCTGGTAGTTTTCCATCCATACCTGTCATAAAGTCCGCAACAATTTCTTGAAGTTTGTCTACAGGTTCGGACAGATCTGGAAAAAGCATGCCTTGAGGGCATACTGGGTGTTCATCTGGATTCGAGCAATCGCGACATGACCCATCGTGGGAGTTAGCCATTAAATTTGATGTGGCTTGCTCCAAGAATTTTCTCAATTTCGCAATTTTTTCTTCGCTATAAAACTTTCCGAATGTTTGATAGTCCACGTAAAATTGTGGAACGTCAGTTGTTTGCGCTTGTTGGGGCCTGATGTGGTGATCGGCAGCCCCTTGGTTGTTTTTGTTCTTTAAATCGGCGGCATTTTTAGTTGTAGTCATCGTTGAAAAGAAAGGTGCGGTCTTTGCCTGCTGTCACGCTCTTAGCGAATCAGATAGCTTGCCTATCAGCACGCTCTTAGCGAGGCACTCCACTTTGTGGAGAGTCATGTGTTCTTAACACAATGCGTCCTACTATTCAGGCGTCATATTTTATTTTGATTCCATTTCCAAATTTTGAGTTCCGTTATCGCCTAAGCTTCGGGAACGCCCTTTCGGGTCTCGCGCGGGAAGACAAATCCATGCGCTCGCATTCGCAAACACTAAGCCAAAGTTTCAAGGAAGTTTCGTCATATTTTTTTTTAAAATTTTTTTTCATCGCCTCCGTAAAGAGACGGGCTTTTAGTTTTTGGGTATTTTTTATAGTCGTACATAGTACTTTTACAAATTTTTAATATTTTTTTTTTGGGTTTTTTGATTTTTAATAAACTTTAATATATTGAACGGTGAGCTCAAAAATATATCACAGGTTACTCAATTGTCGCCTAACGACAATGATCATCACGGGGAAATCCTTTTACAGAGCCCTTTCGAAGTCTTCCGAGCCTCAGAATGCTAACAAAAATCGGTAGAAGAACATCTAGATATATTCTAAATTTCGAACCATTGCGCGGCGATATATAAGCGGAAACGCGCCAAAAACAAAACCTAATTTAATAGGG
>Ga0138285_1021974_pt1 | contig 8695 bp, 4 predicted proteins | sample S_130626_E_mt_FD_106916 | JGI IMG/M metagenome (GOLD analysis project Ga0138285, IMG submission 106916) | Freshwater microbial communities from Lake Simoncouche, Canada - S_130626_E_mt (Metagenome Metatranscriptome) | ecosystem: Environmental > Aquatic > Freshwater > Lake | place: Canada: Quebec... | reverse complement strand
GGAAATCGTATGCCGAATTGGCATGGATTTATTCCTGAGCAATATCGCTTGAAAGCGATCGCTCCCAATTACAAGAGTATTTATCATCAAACAACAATGTAGTTTTTCAACACCGTCAGGAAGCGTCTTGATGGTAGCAAGGATTTGCAAGAAATAATACTCTTAGCCTTACCAACTATAGCCCAAGTTATCAGAGTCAGTGGAGAAAGAGACTAACTGTAAAATAAACGCTAAATTTTCTCCAGACTTAAGTAATATAGACAAATTCTGTTTTCACCCTGCTCAGTACCTTATGTGAGAAACTAATGTGATGGTCGAGCAACATAGAAGAAATTTTACGACATGGTGTGTCATTGGAATTTTATTAAATTCCTTCCAAAACTTTTTTTCGGATGCTCTCCAGGAGTTGGTGAAAACTTAATGATCAAACAGTCTATAAACAAGCAATATAGGGCGTATTCCAAGAAAAGCAGTTCTAATGAGAAAGAAAGTATACCTATAATGCACACTCCACCCCATCGTACGTATTAAGACTAAATATTTATATCAGATGCGGGGGATCATGATCATGAAGAAGCATTTCGGGCTACATGTATATATGCACGAGAAATGGGAACACGTTATGTAATCTCTAAAGCCTGGCCATTGCATTGGTGGATTGAAGGATATACCTTGCGAGATGTAATCAAGCCTTTTGGTAGCAGGCACACCAACTGCGAATTTTATGCACTTTATGAAAAATCGAATTCAAATCTACCTACTCAATGTGAAAAAACTCTCTTGAAGAGATTTTTACACTCTATCAAGTTGAAAGAGAAAAACGGATGGAGCAATCCCTTCTAATGTCTGAATGACTTCATCACACCGTAGCTATGTGTAGAGAATGCTTAACATACCACAGAGGTGATTGACACACTAAAATATCAAGAAGTGAGAGCTAAAATATACATTTCTAAAAAGTTATTTTGCATATTTGAGAGAATTGGCAGGATATGTATATCTACTATAGCTCAAAGTTGTGTTTTGAATGTACCATAGTAAGGCGAATAGAAAAAGGTCATCCATGAAGTAAAGTAGTAGGTCAGTTCTAAATAAGGGAACGATGATTATTTATTTAATAGCTTAAGTTCTTATATCTAAGATTCATACATTTCTGACGCATTTGAGAAACCAAAGAAAGACAGTGAATCTGGCAAGATATAAGAAGATAGAGATATTCCTCAAACCAAGAAGTATGATGCTAAGGCTTGTGTTGAATAATCAAGAATACCTTCTAGTGAGATTTGCGAGAAGAAAACCAATACTTTGAATCAAGGTGTTACGGAATAGGGAAAAACAAAAGATAAGATAGTCTATGTTGCGAAGCAACCGCAAGTCCAAGATGTAACTACCAAAAAAGCAATTACTGAAGTTGCCATTCAAGAGCTTCCAACAAAAAAGCAACCGTCGAAGGAGAAAAAGACTTATGTAGCCAAATAGACCGTTACTAAGGTTGTTTAATAAAGAAAAGTTCACTTGGCCGGATAACTTAAAACAAACCAATCAGATTGCAAGAAGAAAAATCTGAAAACATATGTTGCTAAATAGACTATAATTAACGTTCCAAGTAAACCTGTCAATGGCAAGCCACATCAAAGTGTTGAAAAAATCGTCAACAACCATCCAATTAATCGACGAACTGAAACTTTAGAAAGTCAATCGAGAGCATTCTAGCAGGATAGACCAGATCTAAAGACCGTCAAAATTTACTCAGTTGACTAAATAAAGCATTTCATAAAGAAAAGTCCTGTTCCTCAAGTTTAGGAATAAAAAGAGTTTCAAATTCCCAATGGCAAGATAGAAGTCCTCAAAGTGTAACAAAAAGAAAGTCAAATAAGCCGCTCAGAAGGAAGTGAGAGCGTATTGTTAACAGAGTATGAAAACACTATTGAAGCTCTTTCTAATATTCCAAGTATAATTAGCGAAGATTCCGCCGTACTCGCGTAGGGGTATGAAGAAGATATATTTGAGGAAGCTAGTTTTACTGGGGAGATCATCCCTGAACCCAAACGAGCAGCGTAGCTCTTAATACCGGTAGAACCTGATAGAGGTTAAGTCGTCATTGATGATAAAGACTCATGGTTCGATTGTTCGAATGACTACCGAGGAGATGTTTAGAGTGCCATACAAGCAACAGAAATACATGTCGAGCAATAAGGAGAAAAGATTAAAGATGGTTAAACAAAATTGAACGACAAAGCAACAACCAACAAAGTCTTATCAGCTTTGGTTGACAATGTCAAAGACGCCCAGGGTGAAAACCTTGGTGATATTGTTAAGCGAGGCTAAGAAACAAAGAAATACAAAATTTCAAAACCTACAATTACACGAAAGGCAAGGAGCAATAAATCATTCAGGAAAATTTCTGACAAGTCTTTTGAACCTATTAAGAGCCAAGGCAGCATCTGTTCCGAATCAATAGACTTCAAAGAAATGCTTGAACACCAAAAAGATTTTTCTTTCTATTCATGCTTGCCTACCTGCCCAAAACGAAATGACTATGCTTGCGATGAGTGTTATAACCAAATTATGAACCCCACTCAGATTAAGCCTAAATAAGCCGCCAAAAAGAATCGATATGAAGATAAGACTCCCTCTGAATCTTACCATAGTAATTCATAATTAGGGTATGATATGTTTGAAAAAAGCGAATATGATTCTGAGTAATTATAAAGAGAGAAAAAACGTCAAGCGTGGCGAGATTAGGAAAATCTTCAAAAGAAAAACAGGAGAGCGGGTGTGCATAACCCTGTACATACTAATTACCATAAGCTAAACAGGCTTGGGCCAAAATAAAAATAAGTTAAAAAAGATCAAGAGCAAGATCAGGTTCAAGTTCAAAAATGTAAGAATAATAAAAAGGGTGTAAAGCATAGTCAAGAAAAGAAACTCGTCAACGAGAAGCAGAAACGAAAAGCTAACGGAAAGACAATTTACGTTTAAAAAAGAATAAACGGTGGCAAATACAGAGGCACAAGGAAATAAATTTTAACACCAGAAGGTTTTTCTCGTTAGTAATGGGATAGTTGGCAATGGAAGACTCAAAAGAAGTAATAATTGTTGCAAAAAGTCATTCCTGGCAAGTATCGTCAAGCCTATCCTGATCTCGGAATAGTATATCAAGCAATTGATGGTGAATGCAGTCTAAATGCACTATTCCAATTGTGCTACATACGTAGCATGCCTTGGTTGTACTAAACACTAGGTATATAACATCCCAGATAACTTAATCAACAAGATGGATAATTGTTATATCAGCTTTTTATGATAGCAGGCCAATCAAAAGTTGTTAAACTCGGTGATTTCATAGAGAGCTAAAATCCTGGTGGCATGGCAGAGCGAACACTTATTAAAATGTGTGATGATATGTCAATTCCAATATTCCTGGATCGACCAACTACAAGTAAGACTGGTATTGTCATAGTATAGTCACATGCGCTCGCTTTTATAGGCACCCAAAAAATACCTTTGTAACTGATGTTCAATTATTTTCAGAAAACTTAGATTAAACAAGGCTTGAAGAGATAATAATTTTTGAACGTTGTTTATAAAGGTCCAAAGACAACTGCTGCAAAAAGATTAGCAAATCAAAGGAGAACTGGCGCGGGAGCTAGTTTTGTTCCCTAACGACCTATTCGGGCCAAGCGTCTTCCCCGCCTTAGGTAACTCAGGAAAAGAACTTATCACATCTAGCCAACACACTAAAGTCTAATATGCTAAATTGTTGGAGACGTGGACATGTCTACTCAGGAAAAATGCAAGAGATGTATTTTGACTATAATCAGAAATTAAAAATATGAAAATAAAGAGAATATCGAAACTGCATATGCAATTGTAGGCAGTTACAAGTCTTAAGATTTCGATTATTGCTTGTAAAAATTATAAACCTTTGTAATAAGGGGTTAAAAAACATCTAGAATACTTAAAGGTTTATACAAGAGTCATTTTCCTGAAAACTTCTTAAAAGTTGGAGTTGCTATTTCTTCCACATACAGAAGAATAAACGGTGTATCACAGTCGCTTAATGGATAAAGATTGAAGATCAGTCCAGGGTTTAAATTTTAGATACCGGCATTTAAGATTAAAAGCTTTAATTACCCTACCAATTTATTAGCCAACCTTCCAAGTTTATATTAAGTAGCGTCTTCACCCATCATCTCCAAAAAATCTGTCCCCAAAAAGAAGAATATGATAGTCAAATATGATAATATCAACTGCCCATTAACTTCAAATTTTGGTCTTGGCATATCTCAATTCATTCAAGGTCAAGGTATTCCGATAGATATGGAATCAATACGGCACGCACCCAACGAACATCATGGCCACGCTTTCAATCGATACTTAACAAACGTTGTGTAAGCATAAAGTTCGTCTAGATGTTTCAACATGATAAAAAATCTCAAAAAAGAGTGTGCGCTTATATAACCAGGAGCTAAGTATGTAGTAATGCAAAACTTCTTGATAGACTTCTTCACTATAGACTTCGCTTTTGTTATTAAGAAACTTGCCTCCAAGGGACCAACAAACTTTTTAGATGTTTTACGATAGAACATCTAAAGCTATGATGCCAAGTTGAGATCATATTCAGACAGGGACACTCCTATATTATAAGACTTTTATGATGTCTATATCCGCCTATTGACATTTTAAGATGTTTTATGCACTTTAATCAAATGGTAATAGATTTAATAAGTCATTGAGCGGGAATTATAATAAAGAGCTTTAATTAATTATATTCCTGTTAGGCCATATGTTTTAGAATGCGACACAGTATATCATAAGTAAAATCGTAATAGATATAAGATCGGATACAATCAAAAATGCAATATTGTTTTTCATCCGGTATTATAACAGAAGATAGAAGATATACCCTAATTTGGCTTTTAACATACTTATTATTTATAGCATGATGTTCACTATTACCTAACAAATTGGACACCAAAGGACAAAGGAATTCATTGCATATCTGGGATTAATTTTCCAATGCTTCCTGGAGTATATCCTCTTGCCAACAACTAAGGTACATATCAAATTCATAGCAAGGGAGGTAATTATTTCGTAAACATGAGCACTGCGGGCTCAGGCCAGGTCTTTCAACATCCTGCTACGTTTGTTGGATCTGCAGATAGAGTAATAAATCTTGGACATTATCAGTACTTTAGCGCGTTTGTGGAATCTTAAAAAAGAAAGATAATACATGTTGCTGGCCCGGATTTTAATACTTAGCAATGTTTCTTCTACAACTCCTTAGTCTAAATTCTAACTTGTACGAATGTCTTAGTCCCTACAATTGAAAAGTTGAACAAACTATGGGCGCCAAAAATGTATCAGCCTAAATAATTTTAGAACTTAAGCAAAGCACTCAGTTTAAAAACTTAATTTAAAATATATAATCAATTGAATCCGGGATTTTTTCAAGGATGGTTTTCAACTATATAAACTAAAGTATCAGTAAACGCTAACACCATTCAACGTTCAGTTGAAAGAGTTTTATATTGGTCCTACATTAACGCTGTGGATCCATATGCTTTGAAAGCCAGACTCAGCTAAGCCAATCTTATACTTCCTGAAGATTAACTATTTATATAGTTTAATTGTTCTTTCGAACGAACTTAAGGTTGGTTTGGTCTCTCTCATTACAAGTCATATTAAAAACACGATTAAATTTTGAGAGAAAGGAGAATACGCGGCAAAGGCTGCAAAGTTGATACTTGGAAAAAAGTTCGATAAGATGACGATGAAAGCGATGATGATGATATAAAGAGGAAAAATACAAGTCAAGCTTTCTAAAAATTAATTCAAGAATCAGCCAACAGGAAATAAGAAAAGAAAAATGCTGACGCGCACATAGTTAAGTAGTAAATTCTCTAACGCGTCAATAGGCTTACTTCAGGCGGAGGAGTTTACCTATCATAGAATATTCGTGGAGTCGGTGTAGATGGCGGTCGAATAGCATCTAAATTTGATAATTTGCAAACGATAAGAGACCATTTGATATCAGGCATGAAGAGCGTCAAAGTCAAAACTAAATAGATACCATTGATCAGGTAGCAGTAATAATTGAACAACTATTATCTATCAAAGCCATGCCCAGAATAATCCATAATCGACATACACCCATCCATGCAAATAACTTAAATACCGAAAGCATATTACAGCTAGATAGTCGACAGTAGTCGAAAATGGGCCAAAAGCCATCCCGATCCAGAGACAGACAAAAACGGCAAGTTAATACCTTTCTAAACTAAAGGCAAGAGTGTCAGGACTGGATATAATATAGTAAAAGGAGGTGATATAGCTCAGTAATATGAATTTGGTAAGAGCGTGCAAAATCTTTTGGGTTCTTTGTTTCAAAGATTATTGGTCAGTCAGGTTTCAGCTGATGCTAATTATATAGCTTGGGCTAAGCCACATGTTTAAAAATGTTGCAATTGGATAAAATGCAGACTTATGGACAAATAATTTGAAATTAGGAAGCATTTTTAGAAAGAAGACCCAATTAAAAAGTTCATGAAAAAGGCCGGTTGGACAAACTCGAAAAAGTGCGCCTATTTAAGTGAATTTGTCAAGCATTGCCAACTGAAAAGTCCTCAAATAAAAGCCTTTACATGTTTTTCAAAAACTGGTGAAGTTTTTTGTTATGACTCTAATGCACTTATCACTGATAAAGGCTAAATATACGGAGTAGCATAAAGGCCTAGGTGCATTTGCAACACGAGCGACAAAGGATTTGTCCAAGCATGGCAAACATCAAGTTTTTCCATCTTGAAATAGATTCTTCCAGGGTTTATTCAAGGATTGCCTAAAAAAGATATGTAAAAATTGATAAGCGGCAAAGTTTCATAACTTTCGTAATGTTAGCATGGCTGCGATGTCGTATCAATTTCCAAAGATGGCAGTGCATTTGATGGCAATCAGAAAGGTCCAGTCAGAGAGTTGATAGCAAAAAAATTCTTTTAAATTTCAAAGGACACCTTAATAAGATGGTGGTTCTAATAGATGAGCAAGAGATATCCAGAGCTGTTTAGGTAGAACATAGACGAATATGTCGACAGATTTTTTAAAAGCGTCACTGATTTTAACAACTATTTATTTGTCAGAATACCCGGCATTAATGGTCCTAAATGGACGTCAGTGATGCAACAGGCTACTAGGCAGTTCAGTTAGCTCAGACATGCAACTTAAGAGGATTGGTTATGTATACCAATCTGGGGCACCACTACAAGTGGTGATCCGGCTGGCACAACGTTGGTTAATACATTTCATAGTCTTATGTTTGACTGGTTGTACATGGTATAGTGTGGAATTTAAGATCCTTGGGATGCTTAAAAGTCCGTCAAACAAGGCGTATGGAACGCAGCCGCCGGAGACGACACCTTTCATGAGTGTCGTGCATGTATGTCTGGGAATCTCATACGTGTTATAACTCATAGAACAGCATCTTCAAAAAGTCAAGATGTTTCTATAGGTCTAGGCCAAGTGATAGACCACCAGCAAATAGCGATAAGATAATGGTGGAATATTTAATTTTGTTCAAAAGTCTGCTTTTCAGATGGTAAAATACAGAATTTTAAGATGTACAGAGATATATCCAAGACTTTATAAACAAAACAATATTATATTAAGAAAAATCATGCTATCATAAATAACCCGTGCATTCATCCATTAGCATTGTATATGGGTTATAAAGCCTAAAAAGCCTCTCATCTTGTAGAAGACATTCTTCTTTCAAGAGCGATCAAGTGTGGAGCAATATAGCAGGGCTACTACGTCGACGGAAAAGTCAATCTAGACCCAGGTTTTGCTATCTACATAGATTAAAAAATATGTCATGCTTTTGTAGACGAATAGGCTAGCGGTTACGAATACTAAAGATAACTCAACGAAAGAGCTTAAGTATCCCTAGCTAATCTATTTTAAATTCTTTTGTCAGATAAAATGGATAGAAGAATTAATGGGAGTAAAAGTACAAGAGTATATGGCCACTTGATTGTTTTTAAAAATGAGAAAAACGAAGCAAAAAGAGCTATATCAACTAGCTTGCCGATAAGGAAGTATATAAATTTTCAGTCTAAGCGTAGAGCGTATTCAAATACTTCTGCGGGCATTGGCAAGTCAGTTGAAAGAAATGAGACAGATCGAGCAAGAAATTAAAGTCATTATAATCCGAGTTATAGTGATTGCTTAAATTCAAACACAAACATGAGGATGTCAAAACCTCCTGATACTCGGAGCAGGGATCACACGATCGCAATAGTGTAGGGTTAGACTTCACCCGATGATCGTCATCACTATGGACGAAAAATCTTAAATAGCTGTAACGTGTTGGATATGGACCGAATAGGAAACGAAAGCTCCCATACTCAACGCTAGCGACGTAAGAAGGACAACAAATGCACAATCAATTGCTACTATAAGTATCATATACTCCGACTTAATGAACCCCTGATTAAGTCGATAAAAAGAAGATTAAAATTGTATAGTACTAATAGCAGGATATCGTTAGCAAAAGCATTGAAGAGAAAAGTCCAGAAGTCAAGGAACAGAGGAAGATCGAGGGTCATCATTTGCAAGATTCTGTTCGGATGACCAAACCATCGTATGGTTAATAATAACAAACCAAAAGAAGAGAGACTCGTAGTCTCCGCCAGCATAG
>Ga0138285_1115996_pt1 | contig 8774 bp, 2 predicted proteins | sample S_130626_E_mt_FD_106916 | JGI IMG/M metagenome (GOLD analysis project Ga0138285, IMG submission 106916) | Freshwater microbial communities from Lake Simoncouche, Canada - S_130626_E_mt (Metagenome Metatranscriptome) | ecosystem: Environmental > Aquatic > Freshwater > Lake | place: Canada: Quebec... | reverse complement strand
CAGATTTAATTCTGTACAGCATTATTGACTCAAGAAATTATATTTATTCCCCGCCGCTTGGTATCGGAATCCAACCCGCCGCGTTTATTTACAATTCTTGTTAAAAAATAGTCAAGCTTCACTCAAGTACTATAACAATCACTCTTATTTACGTTTCACAATTTTGACCTCTAATTAAAAGCAGAGTTTTATAAAGGCTTATGAAGAAGAACGGATTATTTCATTTAAACAATAATTTTAATTTTACTTAATTTTATAATATATATACCCATACAATGTTAGACATGTATTATGTGTATTTGATGTATATAGTTATAGAATTATGCCCAAATCCAATTATTGGACCTTTTCTATTTAAGGAGTAAGTAGACAGCGACTGCTCAACCAGTCGTAATAGAAATATTGAAATTAAGTTGACTTAGAGATACGGTATCTAACGTTTAGTTATAGATACACAAATGTGCGTGCACTTCTCTTCGTATTATTATTCGTGGGACTCAAAATCATGACTTATAGTAAAATTTTAAACAGAACCTGTGTTGTTGAAGCTCAACAAAATAAACAAACGAAAAACAAGCGCCCTTATTTATGTCGAAATAACGACCCCAGACTAAATAAGTTGGAAAAAGCTTTAGAAAGATCTGAGCAAAAGACTCAGACTCTTTTACGACAATTAGAACGACTAGTTAAACCTACGGCTCAATTATCAGATTTATCTTTTGTTAATTCACAAGGTATGTTTGATAGTATGAGCTCTAAGATAACTGGTCTCAACCCCGAACAAATGACTCATGCTCTTAATCAAGTTGATAAAATTGTTAATTTTATGAACTTACAATTACCAATTATGGAATCGACTTTAGTATCTACAGTTGATAAAAGTGTTACTGGACTTTCAGCTATTTTTGAAAATTTTTCTCAAATTATATTGTTAGTTTTATTATTTAAATTAATGTATAAAATGGAAAAATATCGATTAGCTGGACTTTTAGTATTAACTTTTATTTGTTATAGATATGGCGTGTATGATAAAATGGCTCCTCTAATTTCGGATTTAACATCGTATATAAAAGGATTTATTAAGACCGAACCAAATGTTGATGAAGTTGGTTTTGATGTTGCTAGAAATTTGGACATGAGACCTACTGCTCAATTTGATTTTATGACAAATATTAATAATTCGACTAATATGACTGAAGAAGTTATATATAGTCCTCTTTTTAATATTTGTGGTAGGATTTTGTTCAGTATGATGTCTCTGTTTGCCATAAAAATGCTTCCCCCCGGACAAGTTATGGATTCTTTCATACGCCGTCTTGATATGGTCCCAAAGGCTGTTCAAGGTGTAGGAAAGATAAACGACTGGATGACGACCCAATGGAATCTTTGTACGGAGTATATGAAAATTGTACTTTTAGGCAAAACGCGAGAAGAACTTCATGCGTCACAAGGAATTCTTAAAGAAATTGATGAATGGTGCAAAGAAATAGAAAACTTTGTAACTCTCAAAGAAAGAAATAAGATCGATGTTGATGCTGAAGTTGCTAAGAAAGTTGAAGGATTGTGGGCTAAAGGTTTACGATTTAGATCAGATAAATCTCTAGATATAAAGACGGAGCGGTTAGTATCATCTATGATGATACCTGCTAAATATCTTTATGACTATGTGAACACAAGCCCTGTAACTGGTGGTGGCCCTCGTATGCGACCATTGGCAATTTGGTTGTGTGGAGATTCAGCAATAGGAAAGACAGAAATGGTATATCCTTTCTGTATAGATATGTTGCGTGAAATGGGACTTATAGAACCCGATGATTATAAGTACCAAGTTTATCCACGTGCAGTTGAAACAGAGTATTTTGATGGATATAAATCTCAAAAGATTATTATTTATGATGATGCTTTTCAACTTGTAGATGACCCGACAAAACCGAACCCTGAACTTTTTGAGTGTATTCGTGGTAATAATACGTTTCCTCATCATTTACATTGTGCTGCTATATCAGATAAAAATACTTTCAGTCAAGCTGAAATTATTATTTATACAACCAATGAAATGAATGTGGATATAAAATCTTTGACGTGCCCTGATGCTTTTAACAATCGTATGTATGAAAATGCGTATGTTGTTCAGCTAAAGGAAAAATATAGATTTTATTTGCCTGCTACGGGAAATGGATTACCTCGAAAATATAAATTGGACAAAGCAATGATTGACAAAACAAAACCAATTGATTTAGATATTTATCTTTTCCAAAAGAAGGATTCAAAAGGAAATAATGTAGGATCCCCCATTGATTACCATCAATTTTCTGAATTGATGAGTAACAAATGGAAAGATGAAAAAGATAGATCTCGTAATAAATTGCAATGGTTAAAAGACTATGCTACACGACCCACTTGCCAAGCAAATGATGATGTGTTTTTTGATAGTGTTTGTTATGATTCCAAACTTGAAGAAGTTGAAATTATGATGAAGACTACCAAAGACATTATTGAATTAGAAGGTAATTTAGCTTTAGATGAAGAGAAATGGAACATTTACGTTTATCTTCGCGATAAACTTGAAAGTGCGACGAAAATTTCTAAATCTAAATTACTTGTTGCTTGGGAAAAAGCTAAAGTTTTGTATTTGGACTTTGTAGAACGAATGCAACCGCTCTGGAACGAAGCTAAAGAATTTTTAGCTAATCACCCTTGGTTAGCTATGATGTCTTTAGTCACCATTGGTTTAACGTTTTATGGTATTTATTCCTATTTCTCTTCAGGAGAGTTGGATGATACAGAAAGCGTTAAATCGTTTGGTGAAGGAGTGAGAGTTAGAAGTGAGATTGCAAGTTCTGGTGATACTAAAACTATACGTAGACGACGAGTAAACGTAGAAGTAGCATCATCAGGAGATTCAAAAACAAAACGATTGATTCGACCAAATGTTGAAGTTGCTTCATCTGGTGATGTAGCGACAAGGAAAAAGACCCGTGCTAAAGTAGAAATTGGAACTTCTGGTGATAATAAAACGCGACTGTTGAAAAGGCCCACCGTTGAATGTTATAGTGATGACGAAAATGACGAAGATACTATATACAAAAAATGTGATACTTGTGGGAAAATGAGTGCCAGTCAAATGGATAGTAAAATGTGTTACACTTGTTTTGATATAGAATGTCTTAAGACACCTAAAGTACATTCTCAAGGATCAAGTGACCCCGCTGCTATGGATTTGTGTAGAGATATATTGAACCGTAATACGTACAAATTATTATTGAAAGATGATAATGATGTACGTCTTATGGGTAATGTAACTTTTTTACGTGGCTTTTTGGTGATGATGCCTTGGCATTATCTACCTAAATTGCTACGTAGTCCTCAAGCAACAGTTATATTATCCCAAAATGGATCGTATTCTATACAATTCCCTGTGTCTCATTTAGGTTGTATTAAAAACAAAGAAATTTGTTTTTCAAACAATATTGAACGAGTAACACATAAGAATGGTGAAGAATTGGATTGCGTTATTGTTTCTTTGTTTAAAACAATGTGTTTTCCCCATCGAGATATCATTAAACATATAGTAACTCAAAAGGATTTGAGCGATATTTCTGGCAATTTATCTGGAGTTTTACCCAGTTTTATTGTAGACAGAAACACCCTTATTCGTTGTTTCTATATGTTTAATGAAATCAATATAAATGATCGTGAGTTAATCATCGATTTATTTGATAATGAAACTTACACACAACGCAATTACTACACGTATAGAGTAGCTACTCAACGTGGAGATTGCGGTTCGTGTGTGACTTTATTGAATAAACGATTGTTAAGGAAAATTGTTTGTATGCACATTGCTGGCGACGCGAGAACTCTTGGTTACGGAACTCCTCTAACTCAAGAACGCATTTTTGATGCTATAGATAGGTTAGAGAAGACTGTTGGAATTTTCGCTCAGATGACATTTGAACCACCCACTTATGTCAATACACTTGAAGAACCAATTGTACCTTCCGGAAACTTTATGCCTTTGGGTAAAAGTGAATGGAAAATTGGACAAGCTTCGATGACATCTTTGGTTCGATCTAGAATTTATGGTTTGATACGACCAACAAAAGTAGCACCCGCGCTTTTGAAACCTCGTATGATAAATGGAATTCTTGTAGACCCAATGATGAATGGATTGACTAAATGTGGAAAAATAACGACTTTGTTATGTCCTAACGCTTTGAAAGCTTGTTCAAACGATGTTCGACGTATTGTCCATAATAATTATGCAAATAAGAATTTTGAAGAATATGCTCGTATATTATCGTATGAAGAAGCTGTGAAAGGTACTGATGATGACTATATGTGTTCTATAAACCGATCCACTTCTCCCGGTTTTCCTTATGTTTTGACAAAAGGAAATTCCGTTGGAAAGTCTAAGTGGTTAGGTTTTGGTGAACACTTTGATTTCACGTCTAAGCATGCATTAAGGCTTAGAAAGGATGTTGAAAATTTAATAGATGATTGTTCACAGGGCATTCTCCGAGATGTTGTGTGTGTAGACACACTCAAGGACGAGAAACGACCTGTTGAAAAGGTGGCAGTTGGAAAAACACGTGTTTTTTCAGCTTTCCCTGTTCATGCTGTTATAGCTTTTCGACAATACTTTTTAGGTTTTGTTGCATGGGTTATGCACAATAAGATTGATAATGAGATTGCCGTTGGTACCAATGCATACAGTTTGGATTGGCATCAAATAGCAACTCGTTTACAGACGAAAGGACCCCATGTAATAGCTGGTGATTTCTCAAATTTTGATGGTTCTTTGAATAGTCAAGTTCTTTGGGAAATCTTAGATATTATAAACGACTGGTATGATGATTCGGAATATAATAAGAATGTTAGACGTTCATTATGGGCACATATTGCTCATAGTGTACACATTTTTAATGATAATATGTACATGTGGACTCATAGTCAACCTTCGGGTAACCCTATGACTACAATTGTTAATTCTATGTATAACTCTATCATTATGCGAATGTCATGGCAAATAGTCATGAAAAAGCATAATGCTGGAGATATGCGTAGTTTTAACAAAAATGTACGTATGATTAGTTATGGAGATGATAACGTTCTTAATATATCGAATAGTTGTATAGATTTGTTCAATCAAGATACTATAGCGCAAGCTTTAGAGACGATTGGACATATTTATACTGATGAAGACAAAACAGGTGAAGTCATAAAGTCAAGGAAGCTTGATGATATTCATTTTCTCAAACGAGGATTTAAGTATAATCAAGAACTCTGTCGCTTTTTGGCTCCACTAAACGAAGATGTCATTTATGATATGTTGAACTGGACAAGGAATACTGTAGATCCCGATGAGATATTAACTCAAAATATTTCTACAGCTGCTAGCGAAATTGCTCTCCACGGTCAAGATAAATTCGATACTTATGTATCAGATTTGAAGACTGTTGGTAGGAAATTGCGCTATGTTCCTGAAATTCCAACGTATTATGAATGTATGACACGTTTGCAAGACGACCCGGATATGTATTTGGATAATTTTTGTTAAACACCTTTGCTTTACCTATTCATGTGACCCTGGAACCACGAATAATTTTCTCTGGTTAAATTGTGGTTCCTTGCTATGAATAGATGACCGTGGTGTATTTACACTTACTTCCAGGATGCGGTGTAAGCAGCCCTTACGAAATCCAGGAACCCAGAGTGCCGTGTGTTTTATTAAGTAGTTGACACACGAAAGAAAATTACTTGCTGACACAATAGACAACAATAACGACGAAACCAAAATGGGATATAGTGATTCAACTGTTTCCACGGACCAAGTACAAAATATAAAATTTGTTTCTGACGGTGGTTCTCCTTCTTCTGATGCTTTGTCGTCTGAATATGACCTTTCACCGGGATATATTTCTATGACTGCTGAAGAAGGACGAGAACATACTGTAAAAGATTTTTTGCAACGTCCTATAAAGATTGCACAAGGTGTCTGGTCTTCTGCCGATCTTGAGAACGCAATTTTATGGACTGCAAATTTTCCTGAAAATTTTATATTGAATACTATGTTACGTGAAAAACTTGCTGGCTTTGTTGGAATTAGAGCTAAAATGCATTTAAAACTGCAAGTTAACTCTATGCCCTTCCAAAGTGGCATGTTATTGCTTCATTACATTCCATACGCACAATACATACCAGAAAGAGTAAAGTGGATCAACACGACTCTAACTGGTAAGACTGGTTGTCCTAGAACTAAACTTAATTTAGACTCTGATACTGAAATGACTCTCGACATACCATATGTATCTCCACATGTATTCTATAACCTAATTACTGGTCAAGGATCATTTGGAACTGCATATCTTAGTGTCTACGCACCTACAAAAAGTGAAGCTGTTACTACTTCTGTCGATTGGACAATGTGGGCAAGTATGAGTGATATTGAAATTCAATTTTCTACTGGAGCGCCTGTGTATCTTGGTAATGCGCCAAACTATACTCCTTTAATTAGAGAGATAGAATCTGGACAAGTTACTGAAGAAACACTAATTGCTAAAGTAAAAGAAATGAATATTCATGGAACTCCTGAAGTTACATCACATGTATTTGCACAAATGTCAGAAATCAAATTTCTGAAGAATAACGCTTCGCCTTCTACAGGTGTTGGTCAAATCTCGTCAGGTCTAAAGATATTATCAAATATACCTATTTTAGGTACGTTTTTGAGTAGACCGGCTTGGCTTTCTGGAAAGCTAGCTGATTTACTCAAACTATTTGGTTTATCTAAACCAACGACTCAAGGATTAATACAGGAACATAAAATTAGGACTGCACCTAGAATGGCTAATTTTGACGGATGTGATTCATCACACAAACTTGGATTATCTAGTGTCAATGAATTAGAAACTCCAAAAGGTATTGGAGGTTCTGATAAAGATGATATGATAATTTCAAGGGTTGTTATGACACCAAATTTTATTCAAAGTTTTAATTGGGGATCTACAGCGTTATATCCACCTGGTACAGTACTTTATGAGGATTTCGTTTCACCAATTCGTGTGAAACTTGAAAATCAAAAAGGTGTTGTATCAATGCCACATTGTTCATTTGTTGCTCAAACTTTTGGACAATGGCGTGGTTCGTTGATTTACTCATTTGACTTTGCTAAAACAAAATTCCATTCTGGACGTTTATTGATAACATTCACACCATATTCTTATCCTGGAGAAAACATTGCCAATGTTGATCTAAATAAGTCTATACGTATGATTGTTGATATATCTTCCAAAAATACAGTTCAATTTGCTGTTCCGTTTGTCTGTTCACGTCCTTGGTTACAGTGTATAGATCCTCAAAAAGCTCCCACTAAGTATGATTGTTCAACTGGTAGAATTCGTGTAGAAGTGTTGAATCAACTCCGTAATGGAGGTGGTTCCGCAAATTTTATCGATGTACTAGTTGAGTTGTCTGGTGGAGAAGATTTAGAGTTTTCTAAACCTGCCACCCCTATATATCCTGTATATGAGGGGTCAGTAAACCGAGTTCATGCTCAGATGCAACTGACTAACAATAGTATTTCTCGAAATGAGGCGCAAGAAGGAAGAACACCTCCTTCCGTTAATGCTATGACAATCTCGACGAATTGGTCGCCTGATGCTTATTGTATAGGAGAAAAGATTGTATCTATACGACAACTTATCAAAAGGTTTGGTTACACTGGTGGAGTATCTCAAAACACCAAAACAGAACCATTGATAGTTGTTCAACCGTATAGAAACACGCTTCCTTATACAATTTTTGGTCAGCCGGTCAAATACCGACCTGCAACTTATATCGATTACTTTTCTACGATTTATACATTTTTTAGAGGTGGAATGCGATTAAAATTAATAGCTAACCCTACGGAGACAGCAACAACTCCAACATTCAAACCATTGTATGCAGTTCGTATGCTCAATCAGTTGAATGATGAATTCGTTGCTCTAAATTATACACCCTTAGCTAAATCGGGGACTCCTATTTTTTCTAAACCTTCTTCGGCAAGTTTAGATCAAAATGGATCCTCAACTGTTTTAGTTGATCCTAGTTTGGAGGGTTGTATTGAAGTAGAAGTACCCTATTATAATATATCACATCTCACACCTATTAAACGTTATTCATCACAAGGTGGACTTACACGAGAAGAATTTTCGAAAGGAAATGTTCCAACTAGTGTAGTTACAATTAGAAATCAATCTTCTGATGTTCCTGATGTCACTTGGGCATTATATAGAGCAGCAGCTGATGATTACTCATTTTTCTATATTATTGGTACAGGTTTGTTTTGTACACCAGAATTTAGTAATTGATGACTATAGACCATAATCTATTTTATTATGGAGTTGATCACTTTAGATTATGTTATATGTTACATTAATAATATATAGTTTCTAGATTAAGCTTAAAATCTAGGGTTGGCAACCTTAGCCCACTACACACCGTACTGGTACCGTCTTCAATGGTACTTAAGCGTTTTTGATTAAAAGTTAATTAAAGGTAATACATAAAAATTTTAGTTTGATTTATGTGCAGTGAAATGTCACCTTTTGCCCTCTTACCAACGGGTATTTCGCAAATTATATACTTGCTGAAGGTTGAACTCTTAAAGTTCACTTCTTAGATTTTTTATTTCATAAATTTTCTCAGTCACAACCTTCGGGTTGTATAGGTTTTTCCCAATTTTCCTATTTGATGACAAGAATTGGATGTAGTAATTTGTTAAATAGTTG
>Ga0138285_1159813_pt1 | contig 8813 bp, 1 predicted proteins | sample S_130626_E_mt_FD_106916 | JGI IMG/M metagenome (GOLD analysis project Ga0138285, IMG submission 106916) | Freshwater microbial communities from Lake Simoncouche, Canada - S_130626_E_mt (Metagenome Metatranscriptome) | ecosystem: Environmental > Aquatic > Freshwater > Lake | place: Canada: Quebec... | reverse complement strand
CGTTGCACGATATAATCGGCAGCAAATCGTCAAAAGATCACGATAATGTATAGGCAGGCGAAACGCCAAAACCACGATCGGCAGAACCGATCGTGTAAACCCCAGTAGGGACCCATAGTGTTCATTATTCACTAATAATCGATTTCTGTCGAAATAAACGGATTAAACCGCCCCAACGACCGTGCCGTTGAGTTCATTTCCTTAAGTAAGAAATGCAATAGTCTGTTAAATAACCCTCTGACTAGAGGGCGCGCTTTTTAAGGTGAGGACTCAATCCTTCTTAGGCACCCGTTTGCACCCTAAGGTGCGGTTGGAATGGCACTATAATAATCAATAGTGGGGCAGCAAAGCCACCACAAGCAATTATAGTCAGGGCCTGACGCAGCATATGTCGTGAACGACACAAACTTCGAAACCGATGAAGCAGCATCTTGTTTGATGTAAGCCTCAAAGAGACAGCACTCCCTATCTGTTTGATCCGCAGTATTACCAAAGAGGTACTTCCCAGGATCAGGATAATTCAGATTAGTGCCCGTCATCATTGGGTAATTCCAATTTACGCTAGCGTTCGTTTGCGAATTTGTGAACGTAGCGCCTGCACCAGCATTGCCTGGCGCTGCGAAATTCATGAAGCGATTGTAAGCGCTGGTAGTCGTACCCGAATTGATCGTCGCAAAGACTACTCCATTGCGCTCTCCAGCTCGCGAGGAATCGGTAATACGCTGAACGCGTACGTCCCCAAGATATGGATACAGATCACCAGAAGTGTTAACTACATAGTTTACACCACCAGTGACTCCACCATACATGAGGGCCACATAAGTCATCGGATGTGTTGGTGCGAAAGTAAAATTACCCGTACCAACACTTAGAGCCTTATTCGCAGTGCTCTTGCCTTGTGGATCGAAACCAAACATTGGGGGATGTCGTGAATACGATTTATGATACAACACAGTACGTGTTGCAGCATCGGCCCCCACCGATGACACATCATACAATGAATACCTGTGCAGTAATGTTCTCAACGAAACCACTCTCTCACCGAAGTTGAGATGAAATCGCTTAGGGTGATCAACACCAACATCACCGAAGGTTACCATTGTAGCCTCTACGTCCTGGACATCCGCTGATTGAATCGCGAAAAAGGACGGAGGTGCACTGACACCATTCTCGCCAAGTGTAGATCGCGGATTCGCAAATTCAACACTAGCACTGTATGCACTGATTTTCACACCAACATTCTGGGGTGAAACTGGTGACATCAAAGGAGTTAACACTGACACGATAAATAAACCATTATCAAATAGTTCATTTACGGGGTTAGCATTACCCACTGTCCAGTTGTCAACAGATATGCCACGTGTTCTGCACCACGCATGGGCTTGATGAAAAGGCACCCTGAAGAGTGCCTTGTTGTTTTCACCAATATCCAAGATTGTGGTGAAGACTGTGTTTTCATCGAGAGCAACAGCACCCCCTGATCCAATAGGGTCCCAAGCAATTTTGAGACGTCCCTTATGGAACTTTGTGCAAATCACCTCTATCTCAAACACAATATCACCTCTCCAGTGAGTGAACATCATGCCAATGTATGACATTGGCGAGTGATAAACTCGGTCAGCACGTTTGACCGCTCCACCGTCAACAATATCCACTCGACCAAACAATTGTGGTGACACTCGGGCATTGAACAAAACAGTTCCCACACCATCACTGGTGGACCATCCATCCATTACAAGAGTACTCTTCTTCTTCGTAATATAATCAATAGCCATCTGATCATCACTACTAATGCCATGCATAGTTGGATCGATTGACAGCTCTTGTTTTGGGTCCAGAGTGAGTTTTTGTACTGGTGTACCAATTTCACTCGAGGCCAAATGGACACCAGCCATTGGTACAACACCATGTACATTATCAATGACCGGCGTATTCGTGAAACCAAATAATCCCGCAATTGAAGAGATCGCTCCTGCACCAATGGTTGTCGCTTTCGCAAACTTACCAATGATAGGAACACCTGTAAAGTGCGCAGCAGCAGTGGCCACTGCTCGGGCTGGAGCAGAAACAACGCCATCATACTCATCCTTCGCCTGAAGTGTGAGTTCAGAAGTTGAACCACCAAGTTCCACATCCTCCAACCACGCAAACGTGTTGATCGTAACTGATGTTGAACCAGATGTAGACGCAACTGTGAGAGGAAAAGCAACGTAATACGTCAAATTTCCCATCGTTTTGACACTTGCTGCCGACTTCAACGACAACCAATTCGTGTGCCGGAAATATGGTACATGTATCTCGCCTCCTGAATCATCAGCTGGGAGTACCCACACTCCAGGCAGTTGGCTGTACGGTATGATGAGTGTGTTATTCGTGGTCGCATTGGTGCGCACCTTACTAACTCGATCACCCGTGTTTGTAGAGTTCACATTCGGCTCATACGCGACACGCATACAACCAAAGTGGAATGGTGTGGCGTTGATAACCACTTTGAGACACAACTTTGCCCTAAGAAAGGCATAGTTGTTCAATTTGTTTCGAATGACAGCATTGTTGAGGTACAAGAACCAGGGTTCAAGTACACTCCCCAACACTCCATTACCCGTCGCAGTGGTCCACGCTCGCGAATCAATGAGCGTGGGACGCCTTAGAAAATGTTCCAAACTCGTATTGAGAGTGCCCCCTGATGAAGCAATGGCGCTATATTCAAAGGGTGTGTCATTGATTTGCCCCGTGGAATCATCAACGAACGTGACAACTTCAGACGTCTTTGCAGAACCCTCCACAACTGGGAGATCTACCACATCAGAAGACTGAATGGTGAAGAAATTGCTAACTTCCGAATGGGAATCTTCAGACCCACGCGGAGTGATGATACTTCCAGTGATCATCTCAACTGCTCCACTTTCACAGGTGGAGTCCTCAACAAAGTTGTTAGCAAACCATGATTCATAATACGGAGACGGCTCATCCTCCGTATCAGCGTCGATTGTCACGTCGACAGGGTTACAAGACCCAAGAAATCTCGCCACCAACTGATCATACGTTGGTAGAGGCCGCGACGCGGCATAAAAAGAATAAGGCTCCACCTGGAGCAGCTCATTGAAAAACGCGTGTTTTTCTTCAAACATCTTTTTCCCATGGAAGAAGTATTCATTATTAGCTGCGGTCAAGACCTGCAACATATGTGCATACTTATCCAACTCCGAAGATGGTGTCCAAACAGTAAGAGACTTGATTATTGACTCTTCGTCCAGTGGACAGGTGTAGTTTCCAACATCATCATTCCAACGCCATGTTCGCTTCAAAAAAGAAACATCGTCAATGTGGATGTAGGGTACACTATCAGCGGTTTTATCCGCCATAGTGTACGTCAAACCAATGTCGGCCAACGCCGACTGAATTGTGGTGTGATTATACCACGGTGCATTCTTGTTCACGCCGAAGGCGTTGTCATCACCATAGGTCGTTGCAGCAACCTTCTTTTTGAAAGTAACAACTTCCTTCTCTGGATTCAATACACGAAAAGCATATCTTAAATAGAGAGAATTGACAATTGAATTCAATAAGACTGTGAGGGGTTGACCTGATGGATTGCTTCCGAAGAACTCAAATAGGTCTCCATTTACGTTGCAAATTGGAAACGCAATATCCTCCGCAATGCACGCAATCAAGCGCTGAATGCTCATGTCTACTCCTGCAGCCGCATAAATACCAATGATGATATCAAATGCTTCAAGAATGAATTCAGCAATCATTTCCTTGTCAAAGAATTTGTAATCCCCTGCAACCATACGATCCACTCCAAACTGCGTTAGGTGGTCTCTCAAAGAACCCCATGCCGGCGATTGAGCAGGTAAACCCACTGAACATTCAAACAAGGTTGGATTCCGCTGAACCAATCGAACGAATGGCAAGAGATACTTTCGCACCACAATCCCCCAAGATATTGATCCACCCATAAACAAACGGGTCTTTTTGATTTCAATCTTCTTCCATGGTTGTGCCTCATCTTTGAGACAACCAAAAAAAACTGTGTTCACTCTAGATCCACTCAAGTACTCACGTTCAATGTGCCGTACTTGTTCCCATACCTCTGGTTCGAAAGTAACCCCTTCAGGATACTCACTCGAAACATCGGCAACCAAAAATTGTTTTTTGGTTTTACACCATGGGAAACCCATTGACGAATTGGTATTGATCTTATCAATGTATTTCACTCCTGGAATACCATTGACAGCTGCTCTATCTGATAGCACCACCAGCTCTCTCAATTGATCAGAATCAAGCCCTTCAATCATGTCGGCTAGGTAGGCTTTCGAACACTCCCTCAAGATTCGCCGATCGAAAACTGATTTCGGTCGCACCATTGTGATGAGATTGTTCCGCCAAGGTTCCCAGCCTGACATAGCTGGGGCACCATATTCGACCTCACGACCATAATGCGCCAACATCTCAGCTTGTAAGGGTGTAGCACACACCTTACTTTTTGGTTTCGGTCTGAAACCAACAAAAGAGCCATACACTCGAGCAATTCCACCGTCAACGTAGCGGATCATACTCTTATGATGGAGCGGACCAAGGACATGCTTACGCGAAGCTACTTCAAGCAACGGAGCAAAACCCGCCTGCACGATAGGTCTCTGACTAAGTGCGGTACTAGTCATAAGAGCTTCAATTTCACTCTTCTTCACTGACAGTACTCCCGCTATTTTCTCCTTCCCCAAAATGTGAAGGCCAAAAATGTAAGGCCCGCGTGATGTAATTGCGACGCACAGAGATCCACAATCTCCAATGGCCGTCTCAGTATCACTACTACCCATGTAAATATCGCACGATTTACGGAGGGTTTCCAGGCGCATCCCAGACACTAGCGAGAGGTTATAGATCGATCGTTTCTCAACAACTGAACCATTATCACTGCGTCTGAGCTGGACACAACTTGTGGGATGATGATCTGAATCAGACCAAAATCGCAAGATGTCCCTGAAAGGTGGTAGACACTCTACATCGAAAATGCAAAGGTCAGTAGTCTTCGATGTTGCAACTGTTTCACGGTGGATCTCAAACTCCTGATTGGCCCTAAAAGCACCGCTGTCATCAGCTTGAATCACACGAACAGTGAACCATTCTGGCCCATCATAAAATGCATGTGCGTTAGTCAGGCATTTGTGCCCAGCCAACATCACACCTCGCATGATGCGCTTGAATTTATCTCCACGCCCTCTTATGTGCAAGAGCACACAGTTTTTGTGCAGCAAAGTACGCACACCGTCAGCATCAATACCAACTAAACTAGTGGAAGCACTGGGCATGTCAAAGTTCGTCAATTCAACAGACGGATTGTACCATACGTTGGCACTCGATTCCTTAATAAATTGATCTCCTTCAGACACTTCAGCTTGGACATCCAATTCATCATCTGTCTTGACAACCTCTGGTGCGGTCACCACAGTTGGCTTAGTGAAAGGTTTCACTAAACTGTATGCGGCAAACGCCCCACTAAGAATAGCAAGGACAGCGACGAATTTCTTCAATCCCTCCTTACGCTGTTCATAAATCTGTGTGGCTACGATGGCCATGTGCACCCTTTCATCCTCGACAACATTCGCTATTCGCATAACGATGTATCTTGAAGCTCGGTACTTAGCTGCGTAACTAAGGACATAACGTGTTGAACGATAGTCAATAAAGAAATTCAAACACACGTTGACACACTGCCGCACATCTAACAGTGAAGGTAGATGTGTGGCAATTCTGTCCCGACAGTAATAACAAACTATCACCATTTGAACCAAAAGTGCGAAGTAGCCCCTCCATAAATACGAAAGTGGACCAAGCACTATGTACTCCCAAGGGAAATATGGGAGTAATAGCAACCACTTCCAATTCAAATTCATTGGAGTGTTACCATCAGCGACTTCTCCAGATTGAAGATTCATGCACTCAACGTCACTGACTGTGACGGATGTTCTGGTTTTCTGCCTCACCTGAGGAACCAAACACTCAACGTGTGGAAGAGGAGCCAAGCAAAGATCGCAAACGGCGATGTTTAACATATCTTTGTCTTTGGCCATAGCCGACTTCTGATGCTTCTCGTGTAGTTGACACGCTCTTCCGAAATGTTGCAGGAAAAGTGAGATATCAGAAAAGACTTGGACTGATTCCAATTGTGCGAATTCTCTATCAAAACGCATTTCAGGCACGATCTTACACACCTCAATGATCCACAAATCCGAGAATTTCCCCTCTTCAGTAATAATCTTTTCAGGTGCTATGAACCGCCCATTCTCATGTGTGAATTCAGGCTTCGGTTTTAACCTGATCACATATGGAAGACGCCGCCGAACAGCTAGAGGACACCAAAAGTATTCACTAGCATTGAGATCTTCGCAATTGGTGGTGGCCAAAACAAGTTTGGCCATTACAGGAGTTCTACCCTTATCTTCTAGGGCAGCCTGAGGAGGAACGTAAGGTACGTTGTTGATTACTTGAATCACCTCCTTCAATGTCTCATCAATATCAGAGCATTTGTTTGGATTGAGAAAAGCGATGTCGTCCAACTGGATGCACCACTTACTCGAGTCAAAATTTGTCCAATATTCCGAGACAGAGCTGCGAACGTACCGATAATCATCTGTATGTTCTAGATTGAAAAGAGCTCCATAGTAATTGAACATAATCTTCGCGAACGAAGACTTAGCAATACTAGATCCACCCGAAATCAAAACGGCCATTGGCGCCATTCGCTCACTCTGAGCAGAACGTCGCGTGATTTCCGTATTCTGCAATAAATGCAACTTTGCAAGTTTTCCACAGATAACTTTTGAGTCATCACCGGATCGCGCTCGCGTATACTTGGCAATTGCCTCCCCTTTCTCAATCAAATCACGCAGATCAGCGAGGAAGGAGAAGTACGATGTACCATGAGCCTCCAAGTTACCCACAAAGGGGCCCAAATTGAGAATACGATCCGCTGACGACAACCAATCATCGAAAGCTTTTCCAGACTTCAGGAAAACTGTGGCATCACCACTCTTTCGATATTCTATCAAACGCTGACACATAAACAACGATGTATCAATAACACAACATAAAAAACTCTTCTTTGATGAAAAAGCGGCCAGCAAGGCTCGTTGTTCCATCTTGGAATAGTCTTCATCAGACACATATACACCAACTTTCTTTAAATATCCTTGAGTTAACAAGAATGAATAAAGTTTAATCAATTTTTGACTCAATTCACACTCAGTTACACAAGTAGTGTAATCAAACATTGAACGCAACATAGAAATTGTTTCCTCAACTCCAGAGGATTGAACGTCACTCACAAACATGGACACTATTTTATCAGCGATTTCTTGTGAAAAGACTTTTTTTGTAAAAAGTCTAAAAGAAAGCTGTAAAACTGTCCAATAATCATCCATAGACACGCAATTGCGTGTCATAAGACGGAGAATTCTGATATTCTCCATCATTTCAACAAAAGAAAATCCAAAGCCTTCATGCTTTCCAAATAGTCCATTGATGGCTGGTGCAACCATATTTAACATCTTGTTAAACTCACGGGATGCTGCATCAGCATCCACATCATCAGTTGCAGATTGCAAGTGATCACCCAAACGTGACCACATTGCACCACGAGTTCCTAAAAACTCACAATCACCCTTCTCTACACGCGCGTCCCTACTCGCAAGGGACTGAGCACTACACTCCGAAGCAGACGTGTACATTTGTGGTGGCATAGCGCCACCAGCGAGTTCTTTTGCCTCTGTCTTTAAAAGAGGGATCTGGGGGGCTTTAGTCAATTCTTGTGAATTGTCCATGGAGCAAAACAGGAGTCATCCGTCTACAATTGGTAACTTACTCTCAATAAGCTACTACCACTCTTTTACACACTACAATCTTTTGTTTTGGTGTAGTGGGTTGAATTGTTGTATTAATTATCATTTGCGATGGGTAATTAGCCATCCATGTGCAACGCAAAGCCAAGCGTATTTAACATGGTGGGATCTTCCGAAGTTCACAATAACGTCTACAATAATTTTAACCACTGGATAGGGTAACGGAAAGAACGTTCTTCAAGAACGTACAAGAAGGGGGTGTTCATTGATAGAGCCATTTCGCCCAGTTTGCAAGACCGGGTTACTGAGGTCATATAAACAACCACTATACATTTTTTACGGAAGTATTCATAAACCATGTCCTAAATCAAGATAGTGCACACTAAAGCCAAAGTGCGCTAACTATCAATAGGATTGCACTGAGATTGAAATCAAGGGTAGTGTCCCGAAGGGCACTTCTTATTAAACAATGTCAGATATGGGGTGTTAACCCCGAATGGGACCGTGGTCCCAATAAGCGAAAAAATCGCTGAAAGCACTGAAATTTAGATTAAGGGTAGTGTCCAGAAGGGCACTTCTAACCAGGAGTGATTAAGGGTAGTGTCCGGAGGGCACTTCTAATCACGAATTCTCAGATATGGGGCTACTGCCCCGAATGGGGCCGGAGCCCCGAAAGGCGGCATAAGCCGCCAGAAGCACCACGCAGAAGCGGGTGCAAGGACGTAAAGTCCGGAGGTCATTTAACAACATAAATGACCAAATGTGGACAACAACAAAACAGCAGTCACCTCACTCGGTATTAACCTGACGCTTCGCCAAACGGAACTGGTCTCAAGAGCCAGTTACAACGCCCAACTAATCATCTTCGGTCGGTGAGTTAATCGGGCTGCAGAAAATATATGTTCCGATAAATCTTCCTAGGGTGTAAAACACCCATAGCACTAAATACAACGTGATAAAATCACGTTG
>Ga0138285_1141510_pt1 | contig 8981 bp, 17 predicted proteins | sample S_130626_E_mt_FD_106916 | JGI IMG/M metagenome (GOLD analysis project Ga0138285, IMG submission 106916) | Freshwater microbial communities from Lake Simoncouche, Canada - S_130626_E_mt (Metagenome Metatranscriptome) | ecosystem: Environmental > Aquatic > Freshwater > Lake | place: Canada: Quebec... | reverse complement strand
CCTTTTTCTATGTGGGTAATGAAAATCATTATTCAGCAGTTTCAGAAGTTTCAGTTTCATCAACTGGCGCGATTGGAGCTTCTGCCTCAGGCGCTTCAACCACAGTCTCCGCTTCTGATTTTTTGGCTTTTCCACCACGACGGCTTTTTGCTTTTTTCACTTCTTTTTTACCACCGTTGTAAATTTCGTTGAAATCTACCAATTCGATCATGGCCATATCGGCATTATCTCCTAAACGATTTCCAACTTTAATAATACGGGTATAACCACCTGGTCGGTCACCCACTTTGGCAGCGACGTCTCTGAACAAATCAGTTACGGCATATTTGCTACGCAAGTAAGCAAAAACAATACGACGGTTGTGTGTAGTATCTTCTTTTGATTTTGTAATAAGCGGCTCAACAAATTGTTTTAACGCTTTTGCTTTAGCAACAGTCGTGTTAATACGTTTGTGCTCAATTAATGAACAAGCCATATTAGCCAACATAGATTTTCTATGTCCCGTTTGTCTGCTTAAGTGATTGAATTTTTTTCCGTGTCTCATGACGTGTTTTTTAAAACTTCATCTTGCTACAATCCGCTTTGGAGAGCAAAATATGAAGTAATTTATTCTTTATCTAATTTGTATTTGGCTAAGTCCATTCCGAAGGTCAAATTTTTAACAGCGACTAATTCGTCTAATTCTGTCAATGATTTTTTACCAAAATTACGGAACTTCATCAAGTCGTTTTTATTGAAGGAAACTAAGTCGCCCAATGTATCCACTTCTGCTGCTTTTAAACAATTTAAAGCGCGAACAGATAAATCCATATCGACTAATTTTGTTTTCAGCAACTGTCTCATGTGCAAGGATTCCTCATCATATGATTCAGTTTGAGCGATTTCATCTGCTTCAAGCGTAATACGCTCGTCAGAGAATAACATAAAGTGGTGAATTAACACTTTGGCCGCTTCGGTTAAAGCATCTTTAGGATTGATTGATCCATCTGTTTTAATTTCAAAAACAAGTTTCTCGTAATCTGTTTTTTGCTCTACACGAAAGTTTTCAATGGCATATTTTACATTTTTTACCGGAGTAAAAATAGAATCTGTAAATATGGTACCCAACGCAGCGTTTTGCTTTTTGTTTTCTTCGGCTGGAACGTATCCACGTCCTTTTTCGATAGTCAACTCAAAGTTTAATTTTACTTTGCTGTCCAAATTACAAATGACTAACTCGGGGTTAAGCACTTGGAATCCAGAAATGAACTTTTGAAAATCACCAGCGGTAAGTTGTTCTTTATTTGCAACAGAAATAGTTACTAATTCGTTGTCAACGTCTTCGATTTGTCTTTTGAAACGCACTTGTTTCAAATTCAAAATAATTTCGGTAACATCCTCAACTACTCCGGGAATAGTAGAAAACTCATGGTCTACACCTTCAATTCTAACAGATGTGATTGCGTATCCCTCTAAGGCAGATAACATCACTCTTCTAAGGGCATTACCAACAGTCAATCCGTATCCTGGTTCTAAAGGTCTAAATTCAAATTTACCTTCAAAATCGGTTGAATCGATCATGATAACTTTATCGGGTTTCTGAAAATTAAATATTGCCATAATTTCGACTAAGTCAATTATTATTTGTTGTACAATTCGACGATAAGTTGTTCCTTGATATTTTCTGGTATTTGCAATCTTGCAGGTACCGATACAAATACACCTTCTTTAGTATCGTTATTCCAAGTAATCCACTCAAATACATGAGATGAATTAGCCAATGAACGATCGATAGCTTCTAATGATTTTGATTTTTCACGAACAGCAACTTTATCACCCGGTTTTAAATGGTAAGAAGGTATGTTTACTACCTCTCCATTTACGGTAATGTGACGGTGAGAAACAATTTGACGTGCACCTCTTCTTGATGGGGCAATTCCCATTCTAAAAACTACATTGTCTAAACGTGCTTCACACAATTGCAAAAGAACTTCACCAGTAACTCCTTTTGTTGCAGACGCTTTTTCAAATAAATTACGGAATTGTTTTTCCAAGATACCATACGAGTATTTTGCTTTTTGCTTTTCCATTAACTGGATTGCATATTCCGATTTTTTACCTCTTTTTTTAGCCATACCATGTTGGCCTGGTGGGTAATTTCTTTTTTCGAAGGATTTATCATCTCCGAAAATTGCTTCGCCAAACTTACGGGCGATCTTGGTTTTTGGACCAGTATATCTTGCCATTTTAAATTGTTTAAGGTAGTGATTATGAATTCAGGTCAAATCCTCCGATAATCGTTGTTCTACCTAGTTATACTATAAATTAAATTTAGACTCTTCTTCTTTTTGGAGGTCTACATCCATTATGCGGCATTGGGGTTACGTCAATGATTTCAGTAACTTCAATTCCACCATTATGCAAAGAACGAATCGCAGACTCACGTCCGTTTCCTGGTCCTTTTACATATACTTTTACTTTTTTAAGTCCAGCTTCTAACGCTACTTTACTACAATCTTCGGCGGCCATTTGTGCGGCATACGGAGTGTTCTTTTTGGAACCTCTAAAACCCATTTTACCAGCAGAAGACCAAGCGATAACTTCACCTTTTTTGTTTGTCAAAGAAATGATGATGTTGTTAAAAGTGGCACTAATATGAGCTTCACCCGTTGATTCAACGATAACTTTACGTTTTTTTGTTGTTGCTTTAGCCATATTACTTATTATTTAGTTGCTTTTTTCTTGTTCGCAACAGTTTTTCTTTTCCCTTTTCTTGTTCTAGAGTTGTTCTTCGTTCTTTGTCCACGCAATGGTAAACCAGATCTGTGTCGAATTCCTCTGTAACATCCAATATCCATTAAACGTTTGATGTTTAACGATACTTCTGAGCGTAATTCACCTTCAATTTTGTAGAATGAAACGGCATCACGAATTGCTCCGATCTGGTCGTCATTCCAATCTTGAACTTTGATATCTTGGCTAACTTGAGCTTTTTCTAAAATCTCAATAGCTCTACTTCTTCCTACTCCGAAGATGTAGGTTAAAGCGATAACTCCTCTTTTGTTTTTAGGTATGTCTACCCCTGCTATTCTTGCCATAATTATCCTTGTCGTTGTTTAAATCTAGGATTCTTTTTGTTGATTACGTATAATCTGCCTTTTCTGCGTACAATAATGCACTCGGCACTTCTTTTTTTAACTGATGCTCTTACTTTCATTTTAGTTTAGCTTTTAGCTTTTAGCTTTTAGCGCACAGCAAATAACCAAAGGATACTAGCTGGTAGCTGACTACTTAAAGCTATATTAATATCTATAAGTAATTCTTGCTTTTGACAAATCATAAGGACTCATTTCTAGCTTTACTTTATCACCAGGTAATAACTTGATGTAATGCATGCGCATTTTGCCAGAGATATGAGCAATTACAATATGTCCGTTTTCTAATTCTACACGGAACATCGCATTTGATAATGCTTCAATGATGGATCCGTCTTGTTCTATTGCTGATTGTTTTGCCATAAAAATTAAGCTACCGCTTTTCTATTTTTACCACTTTTCATCAAACTATCATAATGCTTATTCAATAAGTAGGAATTGATTTGTTGGATTGTATCAATCGCAACACCAACCATAATTATTAAAGAAGTACCTCCAAAAAACATTGCCCATGATTGTTGCACATCAAACACATTAACTACAATAGCTGGGAACACAGCAATTAAAGCTAAAAATAACGAGCCAGGGAAAGTTATTAAAGACATTATTCTATCTAAGAAATCAGAGGTTTCTACTCCTGGACGAATTCCGGGAATAAAACCACCGCTTCTTTTTAAATCGTCAGCCATTTTGTTAGTTGGTACTGTGATCGCCGTGTAAAAGAATGTAAAGATTACAATCAATAAAGCGAAAACTAAGCTATACCAAAATCCAAAAATATCGCTAAATGCACCCGCTATACTTTGTGAAGTCTCCGATTGAGACAAGCCAGCTAAAGCAGCAGGAATAAACATAATAGCTTGTGCAAAAATGATTGGCATTACTCCCGAAGCATTAAGCTTAAGCGGAATCCATTGTCTATTGCCACCCATCATGTCTTGTTCAAAATCACCAGTAGTCGTTCTACGGGCATATTGAACAGGGATCTTACGTACGGCCATTACCAATAAAATACAAGAGATAATTACCAATAACCAAATGATGATTTCGATAACTAACAACATCGGACCACCATTGTTATTGGTAACACGAGTTGTAAATTCTTGAATAAATGACTGTGGTAAACGAGCCAAGATACCCACCATAATTAACAAAGAAATACCATTTCCAATTCCTTTATCTGTAATTTTTTCTCCCAACCACATGGCAAAAATTGTACCGGTAGTTAAGATTAAAACAGATGAAAATAAGAATGCAAATGAATCAAATCCTAAAAGAAATGCACTTCCGGGAATCGTTCTGTACAAATTATAGATGTATCCAGGACCTTGTACTAAAGTAATCACGATGGTTAACCATCTGGTGATTTGGTTTATTTTTTTACGTCCACTTTCGCCGTCTTTTTGAAGTTTTTGTAAATAAGGAATCGCAATTCCCATTAATTGAACTACAATAGATGCCGAAATGTAAGGCATGATTCCTAAAGCAAAAACAGATGCTTTAGAAAATGCACCTCCGGTGAACATATCCAAAATTGAACCAATACCATCTTTAGTTTGATTTCCTAAGCTATTTAATTGCGAAGCATCAATACCTGGAAGGGTAACATGTGCACCAAAACGATACACCAATAGCAATCCTAATGTAATTAGAATTCTATTTTTTAGTTCTTCTATCTTCCAAACGTTTGCTAATGATTCAAAAAAGTTCTTCATCGTTCTATAAAATTATAGGGTTACCGCTTCACCACCAGCCGCTTCGATAGCCGCTTTGGCAGTAGCCGTAAACTTGTGAGCAGATACTTTTAATTTTGCTTTCAATTCACCTCTACCTAAAATCTTTACGATTTCATTTTTGGTAGCCAAACGGTTCATTACATATACTGACATATCTACAGTATCGGTAACAATTCCGTTGTCAACTAGTAATTGAAGCGTATCTAAGTTCACTCCTTCGTATTCTTTACGATTGATGTTGGTGAAACCAAACTTAGGCACACGACGTTGCAAAGGCATTTGACCTCCTTCAAAACCAATCTTTTTAGAATAACCAGAACGAGACTTAGCTCCTTTGTGACCTCTTGCAGCAGTGCCACCTTTTCCAGAACCTTCTCCTCTACCCAATCGTTTGTTTTGATTGTGTGTAGAACCTTCAGCAGGTTGTAAGTTACTTAAATTCATACCTGTTATTGTTAGTTAACTTCCTCTACGGAAACTAAGTGTTTAACTTTATTTATCATACCAAGGATAGCAGGATTTGATTCGTGCTCTACAACTTGACCCATTTTACGTAGACCCAAAGCTTCTAATCCTCTTTTTTGTGTAAGTGGACAGTTGATTTTGCTTCTAACTTGTTTTACTCTTAATTTAGTCATAATTCCTTGTATTAACCTTTAAAAACTTTTTCTAAAGAAATTCCTCTTTGTTTTGCAACAGTGTACGCACTTCTCATTTGCAATAAAGCATCAAACGTTGCTTTAACCACGTTGTGTGGATTAGAAGAACCTTGTGATTTAGACAATACATCGTGAATACCTACTGATTCTAATACGGAACGAACCGCACCACCAGCAATAACTCCAGTACCATGAGAGGCCGGAATTAAGAATACACGTGCACCACCAAATTTACCTTTTTGTTCGTGAGGAACAGACTGGCCGTTCAACGGGATACGCACTAGATTTTTCTTAGCATCTTCTACCGCTTTGGCAATCGCTTCAGAAACGTCTTTAGACTTACCTAAACCGTGTCCTACCACGCCGTTCTCGTCTCCTACCACTACAATAGCAGAAAAACCGAAAGCTCTACCCCCTTTTGTAACTTTAGTAACACGATTTACACTCACCAAACGATCTTTTAATTCAAGACCACTCGGTTTTACTAATTCTACGCTTTTGTATTTAGACATAATATATTAGAATTTAAGACCAGCGGTTCTTGCACCGTCTGCTAATGATTTAATACGACCGTGATATAAATAACCTCCTCTATCAAAAGTTACATTATCTATACCGGCTTTTAACGCTTTTTCTGCAACGAGTTTTCCAACTGCGTTAGCCACTTCTACGTTTGTACCTTTTCCTATTTCTTTTTCTCTTGAAGATGCAGCTAATAAAGTTACTCCGTTCACATCGTCAATGAGTTGTGCGTAGATTTCTTTATTACTTCTGAATACTGAAAGTCTTGGTTTTGCAGCAGTACCGCTAACAATCTTTCTAATTCTGAATTTAATTCTCTGTCTTCTTTCAGATTTTGTTAATGACATACTCTTATTTTTTAAGCTGATTTACCTGCTTTTCTTCTTAATACTTCACCTACGAATTTAACTCCTTTACCTTTGTAAGGCTCTGGTTTACGGAAACCGCGAATTTTAGCTGCAACTTGACCCACTAATTGTTTGTCAAATGAAGTTAATTTCACAACCGGGTTTTTTCCTTTTTCTGAAATCGTTTCCAATTTTACTTCTGGAGCAATTTCTAAAATAATATTGTGAGAAAAACCTAAAGCTAAATCTAATTTTTGACCTTGGTTTGAAGCTCTGTAACCTACTCCAACCAATTCTAATTCTTTTGTAAAACCTTCAGATACACCAATAATCATATTGTTGATTAAAGATCTGTATAATCCGTGTTTTGCTCTATGATCTTTATGATCAGATGATCTTTCTACTAGTACTTGACCATCTTCAACTTTTACAGTTACATCGGAATATTCTTGTGTAAGTTGACCTAATTTTCCTTTTACCGTAATCACAGCATCTGCAACTTCAACAGTTACTCCAGCAGGAATTACAACGGGATTTTTACCTATTCTTGACATCTCTTAGAATTTAAAAATTAGTATACGTAACAAATTACTTCGCCACCTACATTTAATTGTTTTGCTTGTTTTCCGGTCATCAAACCTTTTGAAGTAGAAACAATTGCAATTCCTAATCCGTTCAAGATTCTTGGAATGTTTGAAGCACCAGCGTACTTACGTAAACCTGGTTTACTAATTCTTTGGATATCTTTAATAACAGGCTCTTTCGTATCTTTATCATACTTCAAAGCAATTTTGATAGACCCTTGAACTGTAGTGTCTTCAAATTTGTAGCTTAAGATATACCCTTGATCAAATAAGATCTTTGTGATTTCTTTTTTTAGATTAGAAGCTGGAATCTCAACTACTTTATGCTTTGCAGCAACAGCGTTTCGAACTCTAGTCAAATAATCCGCAATAGGATCTGAATACATAGTTATTGTTTTGCGGTCTTGGTTTTCAATTGTGTTTCAAATCGAACCTTAAACCAATTAATACATGTTTGTGTTTACCAGCTGGCTTTCTTTACGCCTGGGATCAATCCATTGTTTGCCATTTCACGGAATGTAACACGAGAAATACCAAATTGACGCATATACCCTCTTGGTCTTCCTGTTAACTTACAACGGTTGTGCAAACGAACAGGTGAAGCGTTTTTCGGTAATTTTTGTAAGCCTTCGTAATCGCCAGCTTCTAATAAAGCTTTTCTTTTCTCAGCATACTTCGCTACCGTTTTCTCTCTTTTCACCTCACGGGCTTTCATTGATTCTTTAGCCATATCTTAATTCTTTTTAAAAGGTAAACCTAATTCAGCTAATAATGATTTAGCTTCCTTGTCTGTTTTTGCATTGGTTACGAATGTGATATCCATACCCGAGATTTTATTTACTTTGTCAATATCAATTTCTGGGAAAATGATTTGCTCTAAAACCCCTAAGTTATAGTTTCCTCTACCGTCAAAACCTGTGGCTTTAATTCCACCAAAATCACGCACACGTGGCAATGCAGAAGTGATCAAACGATCTAAAAATTCATACATTCTTTCTCCACGCAAGGTAACTTTAGCTCCAATAGGCATTCCTTTTCTCAATTTGAAAGAAGCAACGTCTTTTTTAGATATAGTAGCTATCGCTCTTTGACCGGTAATTTTTGTCATTTCGTCTACAGCATAATCAATTAGTTTCTTGTCAGAAACTGCTGCACCAACTCCACGGCTTACAACGATTTTTTCCAATTTTGGAACTTGCATTACGTTTTTGTAACCGAATTCTTCTTTAAGAGCAGAGATCACTCTGTTCTTGTATTCCTCTTTTAGTCTAGGTATATAAGCCATTACTATAGTACTTGATTAGATTTTTTTGAAAATCTTACTTTCTTATCTCCTTCTACTTTAATTCCAACACGCGTAGGTTGTTTTGATTTTGGATCAATTAACGCAATGTTCGAAATATGCAAAGGAGCTTCTTTCTTAACGATACCTCCTTGAGGGTTTTTGGCACTAGGTTTTGTGTGTTTAGAAACCATATTTACCCCTTCAACTACCGCTTTATTTTTTTCACGATACACACGTAAAACTTTACCTTCAGATCCTTTGTGATCTCCAGCAATTACTTTTACCGTATCTCCTGATTTTATCTTTAGCTTTATCATTAGTATAAATAATTAAAGCACTTCTGGTGCTAATGATACAATTTTCATGAATTGTTTTTCACGAAGTTCTCTTGCTACTGGACCAAAAACACGAGTTCCTCTCATTTCACCTGCCGCGTTTAACAACACACATGCGTTGTCGTCAAAACGGATATAAGATCCATCAGCTCTTCTCACTTCTTTTTTGGTTCGTACAACCACTGCAGTTGATACTGCTCCTTTTTTAACGTTTCCGTTTGGAGTGGCATCTTTAATAGATACTACAATCTTGTCGCCAACAGAGGCATACCTTCTTTTGGTACCTCCTAAAACACGGATAGTTAAAACTTCTTTAGCTCCTGTGTTATCTGCTACTTTTAGTCTTGATTCTTGTTGTACCATAATTATTTAGCTCTTT
>Ga0138285_1049653_pt1 | contig 9087 bp, 1 predicted proteins | sample S_130626_E_mt_FD_106916 | JGI IMG/M metagenome (GOLD analysis project Ga0138285, IMG submission 106916) | Freshwater microbial communities from Lake Simoncouche, Canada - S_130626_E_mt (Metagenome Metatranscriptome) | ecosystem: Environmental > Aquatic > Freshwater > Lake | place: Canada: Quebec... | reverse complement strand
CTGAATTCCACTTTTTTACACGATTAATCACTTCGGTAAATTGCCGAAAACGCAGCTAAGTGTTCAAATAAATCAAGATTAAAACAAATTAAAGAATAAAATAAAACAATCAATTAAATAAATAAATAAAATAAATAAATAAATAAAACAAATAAATAAAACAAAATATATATACTAATCAAATTAAATAAACAAATAAATAATCAAATATCTAAATAATTTTTAATCTTTCATTTATTAAACAATATTAAAATATTAAATAATCGTAAAAATTTTATATAATCACATTTATAATAAACATATTATTATGTCAACAACACCCACTAATAACGAGAAGGGGGTTGAAAATAACGACTTAGAGCGCCAATTTAAAGATCGGGCAAGCGCTGAAGGGATTGATGAGCACATTTTCAAACGTGTTCTATTATCTCTTTGGATCCATCTGTTTTCTAGTTATCCAGAAACTCTTGAAAAAGTTAAGCAGCTCGTTAAAAATGTCAAATCTACGTTCCCGATCATGTCATTCGAGAAGACTATCCGATTCTTCGGAGACGACCCAGGAGATTCCTGCCTCAAGGAGATCCTCATCATTTCTGACTTCTCGATGGATGAACAGGCTGGCCCTAATATTGGTGATTTTAGGAGTTGTGTTAGCGATATCCGTGAGGTTATATCGGAGTTTGAGAGCTCACCTGACACAGATCAGAACAGCAGCTGGGGCAACAAAACGACAACAATGAAGCAGGTTTACACAAAGACTGTTGAGGTTCCAGCTTGGTTCCTGTCCGCCTTTGAAAACTACCAGAATAATGCTAACCAAAAGGACTATTTTGAGACAGCTTGTGATCTGCGTGAATTTTTGAACAACTTCACTTTTGTTGTTCCTATAAAACATGTAGAACTTGGCCAAAACTTAGATTCAGCCATAAAGGATGCCGCCAATAGGCGTAAAATCCACAACTATAATGTTCAAATTATGGGCCTGCGAACTTGTTTAATGAACATGGACGCTACCAATCCAGAGAATTCCGAGAAGATTGATAGCGTGTCAAAAGAGATCCTGTTCTTAGAGGAGAGGAGAAGGATGCTCCAAGAACGAATTGTAATGGTACCATGCATGATGGCCCCAGATGAATTAGGGGTTGTTGTGGAAGGTCGTGGCAATACTCAGATAGAAACACAAGTTGAGGACCCAATTAGCACAATGGTCCCAATCGGTCAGGACGGAAATTTTGTCGAACTTACTCAGAGTGACCATGTCTATGATCAGACTAATATGACAAATAGATGGCTCACAGGTGCTACTGTGAAGTTAGATCGGACCATTAGGGCCGGAGAGGTCATCTATGAATTGCATCTTCCATATGACCTCCTGAAGTTAAATTGGCAGAGCTCCGCCGCTTCCCTCTTTAAGACGTTTGAGTATTGGCGAGGCGGCATGGAAATTGAAGTGTATCTTAACATACCCAAATCTAACCAAGTTGTTCTTGCAGGTGGTGTTGTCTACCATCTTCTCCAACGGGATCGGCCGGAAGAGATTCAGACACCGCAAACAGTCACCTCTCAAACTGGGTTTATACTTAATGGTCATATGAATGCATCAGCTAGGATGGATATCGATTTCCTATCCTACACTGCTATTAACCCAGTGCGCGAGAATGATTTCACAATGAACTTATACATTGCCACCTTGACCATCGTGGCATTAACAGATTACGAAGTCGCTGATGGTGCTTTGGACACTGCTAACTTGCGCATTGCAATGGCTTTTAAGCCTGATCTTAAGTTCTATGGTATGACAACAGCAATATCTGCTTTTCCAGACAATGCGGATATCGAATTCTATAAGAGCAATAAGAAAACAAAAGCCAGTGTGAAGCAAATTGAGAAGATACGCAAATGCCAAGTTCCCTCTATGCTCAAAGTAGCAGGTTTGGCTGGTGCTGCCGTACTTGGCAAGAAAGCAGGTGAAATTGTTGGTGGTGTTGCAGATCGTGTGCTTGATCCTCTCTTGAATCACAGGGCAACATCAAAAGACAACAGGAGAAATTATGCAAAGAAGGAGAACAATGCAAATAGTTCACTCTACCAAAGGACTACTCCGAACATCGCATCAGGGAGCTGTGAATTTTCAAGCGAGACTTTCCGCCTTGTTTCAGAGGCCGAGACATACCATTCTAAAGCTCTTTTCCCAGATGATGTTGTCGGAGATCTCAAGACTATTTGTGAGACCTTCGGATTTGTCACTAGCACCCGCTTGAAAGTTTCCGATGTTATAGGGCATCGTATTTTTGAAATGAAAATCCAGCCAGCACAAGCGGTACCATTTGTCAATGGTTCCTTACGTGGGAATGATACTTCGAACTGGTGCCCACTCGATCATATCGCGGGATGGTATGCTAACTATTCTGGGAAGCAGCAGATTAAGCTGATCATTGGCAGTGATGGTTTTAAGACATTTCGTATTCGGGCTGTTTTCTCTGTTGTTCGAGATGTGGCCCGTAATCACGCTTCAGACACCTACAACGTCATCATCAATATCGATCCTAGCTTGGATACACCGCTCACTCACACTATTGATGTCCCATACATCATGAGCCAGTTCGCCATACCTATGGCTATTACACCTAATGAACTTCTAAATTCTGGCACCTTCCATTTGGAAGTTGAGACACCTATAAGTCAACCCATGGGGGGGGTTGATCATGTCGACATTATGATCTTAAAAAGAGCGATGCCGGGGCAATTTTCATTATCGGTTCCAACACCAAACCGATCATCGGTATTAACAACATCAACGTTACAACGGGGATACTTGAGATATAGTGTTTCTCTTGGTAATCTCACGACATTGAGTGTTCTAAATTTTGATGGGGAATTAATTTCATCAGATGATTTTCCCCTTGCTGTCGCTCCCAGGACATTTAATATTGTAGGAATCGATAAGCTTAATACAGCTGATGGAGTCTACCGATGGACAAGAACAGTTGGGAGTTCAGTTTTGGTCACTGATGTTACTGGCACCACATTCCCAAGCACAGCACATTTCTCCACAAGGTTCCTAACAGGGATTAAGAATGCATCCATTACCACAGGAGTTATTGCCACTGTTCCAATTGAATGGATTGGTAATCCAGCAGTTGTGCTGGTTGCAGTTGCTGCTGATACAACAACAACTTCTACAACGACAACAAGTGCGCCAACTACGAAAGTTGGTGGACGTTTTAAACGCGAGGAACGTGAGGTGCATACACCAGCCATGAACACTCAAGAGGATCATAGGCATGCAGCCCCCAATTCAACGGAACTCACGGGTCAGTCACACCCTGTTGACAATGGGCTTTACGGTGAAAGCCATATGCACTATGAGGATATATTACGTCGTCATGAAATCTTCATTGAAACACCAGATATAACGATTGATGCAACAGCATCATTTGTTAAGGTCTATACGATCCCATGTAATTCAGGCAATGCTCTCTTCCGTGATATTTTGCCTTGGGGGTGGAGAAATAATAAACTTGCCCATCTCCATGACGCCTTCCGGTTCTATCGCGGGGATCTCAATTATCTTATTGGGATTAATTCTACAGAAAAAGGCCTCTTTCAATATAGGCACGTACCACAGGCTGCCGACATACCCTTTACTTATGACGATCAGCTTAGAGAGGATGTTCTTGATTGGGGTGGGTATGGCTTGGCTCTCCATGCTATTGATCAAAACGTCACCATGCCAATACATGTCCCTATGTACGTACCAGGACCAGGAGTATTAACGTGCTCATATTTATCAACTGAGCGTATGGTGGATCTTGCAAAATCAAATGGTGTGATTGAAATATTTTACAAGGGCCCAACAACTACTGCAAATTTCAGCGTTTATAGAGCTATCGCCAACGACTTTAGCTTCTACTGCTTTAATGGGTTTCCAGAACGGCAACAGAGCTTTGAGACGAAGGATGTGCGATATAGGAAGAAGAGGCACATTCCTGCTATGTTTAGTGGTTTTTCAAAAGCTGCAGAAGGACTTGGGACAATTAATTATGATCTCTTCAATGAAGCCATTGCATCTGTAAAAGTCGCTGCGGATGGAGTGAGTCAAACAACGAAGAAGAGTTCGGATTTTCTTAATGGTTTGGCCGGTACTGAAGAGGGAAGTAAGCAAGTTGCGACTATCCTTCTTCAGGTTGCTCAAGTTATAAACAACCCAACTCCCTTGGTTGCTGCATTAGCTATATCACAGGTGCTAGTGAGTTTCAATATTCTCAAGCATCTTGCGATAGAGACAATACAAACAAAATTGCAGAAGCTTTTCTCTCGAACAGAGGGGAAGCAAACACCGGCTATGAGTTTTATTGATGAAACTGCAGAAATTGGTGCCACAATATTTTCGGCAGTGACAAGCTACTTTGGTGTTACTGCGAAAATGAATTTTACTGAAAGGATGGCTGTAACATTTGCTCGAACTGCCACCATGTATGATAAGGTTCTCAAGATGCTCAAAAAGATCTTAAAGTTTGTTCTTAGGTGTGTGAAGTATCTTATAAATTACTTTTTCCCTGATTGCAAAGTCCTTGATTGGATTGAGACAGACGCGTGTGCAGATTGGATTAATGCTTCTAGTATTATGGCTGACGATACTGTTTTTAACAACATTCGCAACAGCCCTGATGCTATTGCATTACTATTCCAGCTAATATCCGAGGGTGAGGAAATGCAGCTGAACTTGACTGGCTCTGGTTCGGATATTAAGATGATTAACATTGTTGCCACACGGCTTCGAGCTTTATATCACGTTCGAACGAAACTAGCAAAGGAAATTACCATACCCCTTGTGAAGTATGCGCCCTATGTGCTTTATCTTGCTGGTAAATCCCACATTGGCAAGAGTAAACTTGGAGAGCACATGACTGAAGAACTCAAGAATGATATCCCTAGGCTTCACCCAAACGTACATGCAAATGGTGGCGTCTTTACAGTCCCGATGAACAAATATTGGGATCAATACACTGGGGAGGAGATCATTATTTTTGATGATTTCCTTAGATGCCAAAGCAATGACCTTGAGGATAGTGAAGTATCTAGGTTTGTTGATATATGTGGGTCAGCGATGTGTGTTGTGCCAAAAGCAGATATTGAGAGTAAAGGAATGGTCTCTATGGCAAAACTTGTTGTCATGTGTTCAAATTACACATATCCTACTGTGAATGGAATTCTCGATGATGTTATTCAGAATCGTAGGCATGGAACATGGTTTGTGGAACTCAATGAGGTTGGAAGCAGTCTTCCAGCGTGTGAGCAGCACATAAAGAGTGCGACTAAAATGCAATTTTCTTGCCCTAATTGCCTGGCGCAACCAGGGACAATAGAAATACTAAGGAAGTTTGATCATCTTCAAATGTCGCTAATGGACAATGCTCAATCATCCGGAGCAAAAGTGCTGGCTGGTCCTATGAACTACGATGCTTTTCTTCGAATTGTCCGCAAGGACATGCAATCACACAAGGAGAATGCCACAGCGAATTACATCCACTCACTCAGAAAGAAGCTTAATCTTGGTCCAGATGAGGACGTAATGGAATATGTTCTTCCTAATAAGCCATTTGTTGATTTTAAGAAGACAGTTGATAAAGCTGTTGCAAGTAAGGTGCTACAAGAATTGGGAGGCTGTGCTCCTGGAATACTGCAGAGACCAGCAATGCTCCACAAGTTTGTTGAGCGTTTCATGAAAACCAATAAGTATGTCACCGAAGATCCTGAAGAAGAAGAGCTCACTTATGAACAGTTACTCTCCATGAGCGATTATGGACGCTCCTTATGTCAATCGGGAGAATGTCTACACACTGACGCATTGACAAGTTTAGCCACATTAGTAGCTGAGAAGCAAATTGAGCCAGAAGAAGTCGCAAGGAAGTTTGGCTTCTGCTATGACGGATCACACAAGCTTATGTTTATAGATCCCGAATTGAATGCAGCTACATGGTTGAATTCAAAAGAACCATGTTGTGCTGAATGTAAATACAATGGAGATGAGTACACCACTATGAAGGTAGCTAATTTGCATGCTCTTACAGAATTTTTACTTCTCAATGGATGCCAAATTGATTATGCACCAATCCGCTATGTGAGACCACAATATCATCTCACAGTAGCTAAGATGAAGGCGGATTTGCATCAGAAGGAAGTTATCAAGAAAGTCAGGAGATTGAGAGAGACGATTGGTGTGGTGCTTGCCGTAGCCATACCTGCTGCAATGTACATTGGTGTGATGGTGTATGCAAATAAAACCGTGGACAAAGTCATGAAGCACCAGCAACTGGAAGCTGAGAAAGCTCTCATATCGAAGGTGAAAACACAACTAATGCCTGCAGCAATGTTTGGTGCAGTCAAAAATGAGAGTGGGGGCGGATCTGCAGCCCCAATGAAGAAGATGATGCCAAGGAGGCGGGTTAACTTGAGACGAGCTCGGAAGGCCAAACCAGCCATGGCGACAGGGGACTCACTACTTGAAAAATATAGGAGGTGTGTGCTTGAACTCAAGTTCAAAGGTAAGATCTATGCCTCAGCCGTGTGCGTATCAGAGAAAACATATTACACGCAGGCACATGCCATGTATTCCCTGCTTCACGAGTGGACGGAAGCCTTCAAGAAAGCGCTTGACCAATGTAAATTTGAAAGCCTGTCACCAGAAGAGCAAGGAAGAAAGCTCGGCTTCTTGCATGCAGAACACCGCATTAGCTTTGAAATGTATACACGATCTGGCTCGATCAATAAGGTTGACATTGACATGCGCTCTTTCTTGCGCATGAACAATAATACCCTCCTATTTTTAAGTGACACGGATGGTTGCATCTTTGCCCTTGATAACGAAAATCTAAAACCTATTGGATTGTGGGATGACATCCAGAGTGAAACAAAGAGTGTTACTATGGATAATTTCGCTATTATGCGTTATCGTGGTGGTAAGTGGTTTGAAGCTAAGGACGCTTCTAATGTTATCTTCGTTGAGAATGATGACATCTCATATAAAGCCTCAGATTGCCCGTGGTCAACAGAACAGGACATGGATAAAGAAGGGTATGTTGAGTTTTGCCTCGACGGGTTCAGGTGCAAAAATGATTATGGAGAGGACGCTAATGTCATGTGTGGATCAATTCTTGTGGACAAGACAACAATGAAAATCGTTGGGGTTATGTCTGCCGCAACAGAAGACACTCTCTGGTTTAATGCCATAACACAAGAAAATCTGCAGCACTACGGTGTGTGCCACAACATCAGTCAGATTCTTGTTGAAAAATCCAGTAAAATTGTGCAGGTTCCTGCGGCTACAGCATCCAATACATACATGGTATCCCCGCCAGCACGAATTTATCATTGCACAAAAACCCTGTTTGAACCCACTCCCATCCATGGTATGGTTATGGAGACCTTCAGGCACCCAGCAAGGATCGAGGTTGACAAGGACAAAGGTGTCGGATCATTCGAACGTGCTATAGAAAAATATGTCCCGCACAAGGATTTCGATTTCGATTTAACAGACATCTACGATGATGTCTGTGAGCAAATTTCTAATGGGTGCACTGACTTGCCATTTGTAGATGTGCGTTCATTCACTGAATCTGTGCAAGGCATTGAAGGGAAAGTTAAGGGGATTGATCTAACAACAAGTCCAAGTTACCCTTTTTGCACTATTCCCAACCTCAAAACTAAGAAAGACTTGTTCAGCTTTAATGAAGAAGGGAAACTCATTGGTGTCCATAGCGATCTCGTTGACATAATGAGGAAAGAGAAGGAGATGATGAAGAAGAAGCAAGATGTGCCCACCATATTTCAGATATCGCATAAAGCTGAATTGCTTGCAAATCCCGATAAAGTGCGTATGATACAAGGTAGCCCAATATCGCTCAGTCTTCATATGCGCCAGTTTTTCATGGATTTCAATTACATGTTTCAGTATGATCGAATGAACTTGGAACATGCTGTTGGTATGAATGTTTATGGTTTGGAATGGGATACCATGACTAGAAAACTATTATCTAATGGGCGCCATCTTCTTGTTGGTGACTATTCAAAATTTGGTCCGCGCTTGTACTCACGGTTTGTTGAAAAAGCTTATGATTTCATGATCGAATGGTATGAGAGGAGAGGTGCATCAGAAGAAAATAATGCCATTAGGCGTGAATTGGCAAAAAGGGTTGTAAGAAGTCTAAACATGGCCTATGATCAAGTGTTTCAAGTGAATTGTGGCAGCCCTTCTGGTGCTATCAACACTGTCATAATAAATTCTATTTGCAATATGTTGTACTTCCGAACAGCATATAAGGGCATTATGAGTCGGAAGAAACCCGAATTGGCGGGTATGCATAGTTACCATGACTTTGTACAACTATTTGTTGTTGGTGACGATGTAATTGCAAGTGTTCATGAGGACATCATTGAATACTTCAATAACCAATCAATCCACGAATTCTTTGCAGGATATGACATCTCTTATACTGATGTCATTAAGGATGGTGAGATTAGGAAGTGGTGTACTATCCACGAAGCAACTTTCCTAAAGGAAGGTTTCAAGCTATATCGGGACACATCACTCGTAGGTGGTATTTGGATTTGCCAACCAAGTTTGTCAGGTGTTAAAGACATCACAAATTGGATTCGCAAACCTAAAGGGTTGCTCAATAAAGATGCAAGAGCCAAGGAAGAGATGAAAGCAACAATTATAAATTGTGAAACATCATTGCGAATGAGTTGGTTCTTTGGTCGAGAATATTTCAACCAGTACCGCAAAGAACTTAACCGGATCATCAAGGATACCTTTGGTGATGAAAATCGTATGACCATTTACACATTCGATGGTCTTCAAGTGGAACTCGGTATTCCCTTGAAAGGAAAGAATGAACCTATCAGTGCCACTATAATAGCTGATAGGCTAGGAGTTGAGGATTTCCTGACCAACTTCTAGTTTGGGACAAAATGCTGACAGTAGCTTTGATATATGTGCGGGCTAACTAATCTTTGATAAGGTGATGCCACGAGCAAATCATGTAAGACTATCCAGTAATATTTTATACAATATATTATGCAAAT
>Ga0138285_1154681_pt1 | contig 9177 bp, 2 predicted proteins | sample S_130626_E_mt_FD_106916 | JGI IMG/M metagenome (GOLD analysis project Ga0138285, IMG submission 106916) | Freshwater microbial communities from Lake Simoncouche, Canada - S_130626_E_mt (Metagenome Metatranscriptome) | ecosystem: Environmental > Aquatic > Freshwater > Lake | place: Canada: Quebec... | reverse complement strand
TTTCACGTATGGATTTTAAACTTTGATTGTCTTGATCGCGATGTATCTTAAGAACCGCTATTGCATTCAAGTTCATACCTTTATGAGATTGACTTGCGTGTGTTTAGAATCGCAATTTTCCATTAGTTCACCCATATCTTTGTAAGAATGTATAGACTATTGGATATTGTTTGAATCCCTGTCCATTAGGTGTAGATTTTATCTACCGACAGGTGAGTCGCCATCATGTTCATACCCATCGTTTTCAATCGTGGATTTTTTCCTTTCTTTCTTTCCTTTCACTTTTAGTTAAAGCCTTCTAAACAAGTACCTAGACGATATGAATCTAAATCTTCGGATGTTGAAATAAATTGTGTGCGGAACAACAAGTGGATAAAGCTTGCCCCACTAGATATTGACAGCAACTTGATTTATTGACCCTGTGGGGACGTTTACTTGGTGAATGCCGTGATCCTGGCTAGGATTGGTTGACCTCTGGAATGGTCGGAAAACTTTATATTTCACTATGGCTACAAATAATGAAACAAACAAGTTGCGCCTCGGAAACGCGACACCCCTTGAAACCTCTTTTACGGAAACGACCCCTGCACGCCCCTCGATTTCTTCTATTATTGATACTCCATCGACTTTTCCTACGGATTTCGATCTCACTATTGAGTCATATCGGAGCTTGAAAGAACTTTTACGAATTACCCTTCATAATATAGATATAGCCGTTGAACCCGATTTCTACACTATATCCGATTCTTTTTCTAATGATTGGATTCAGAAATTTTATCACACCACGAATTTTGTTCGTGATATAGAAATTGGTGATTCTAACGCATATTTAGATTTAATGAAAGCTATGGATGACGTCACTGAACTTTGTTTAGGAGTCAATTCGTTAACTCTGATTGACTCTGATGATGATGATGATGAATTTTATTTTGGAGGTGATGATATTAACCACCTTCTTGAAGTAATTAATTATTTTGACCCTCCTACAGATCTTACTACTGAAGGGATAGAACCTAATCCCGGTCCCGTTGACTACCAAATTGACCCACCAGTCCGCTCTAATCGCTATAGGGCTGTTGAAAAGATTTCGTACAGACAGAAAAAGGACATTCAAACCGAGATAAAGATTTATAATCGTCTTTTGAGTCAGGCCCGGCGGGATCGTATTAAAACAGCTCTTATAGATTATGATATTGCTCAGATCGGACCCACCCCCTTGACTACTACACCTTTGCTACTTGAGCCTACGAAATTGCTTGATGAGGCTCCTTTGCCTAAGGATTGTTCTGTTTGCGGTAAGGAGCGTTGTGATTGTCTTACCAAGCGTCTTACCACCGTTGCTACTTCATTCTCTATTGCTCAGTCTGTCGTTAAGATTTTAGACATAGTGTCTCATTGGTTAACTGTTAATCACGCCCAAATGGGAGTTGTTTCATGGCTTACTGGTGCCCAACCGACAATTGATAAGGCTGACACCTTGATCAGCGATGTCTCGGAGCGCATTCAGGATCTACCTACAGCTGATTCTATTAGATCTATGCTTTCTGAGACTATTAAGACCATACTTGATAGCGATTGTGGGTTTTTGCCTGTTAGTATTCGCACCATTTTGTTGTCCTTGCTTACGGTTACTGGTTTGTATATTATTTATCGTTTAGGTGTTTTGACTTTTGATCTTATAATTCTGCCCACTTCTATGTTATTAGATTCTATTTATCACGGTGCTGAGTTAACCCAGGCTTTTCGTTCCTTCTGTTTATCTAATAAGACAGAGGCTTCAGAGACAGATACCGCCCAGATGGGTATGGATGCTGTGACTAGTCATTTACCTTCTGCACTTTCTTTAATTTCTACGCTTTTGGTCACTTACACTATTGGGCGGATACCTGGACGAGACAATTCTGCTTTTGGAGTGTTGACTAAACTTGGTTCGGTACCACGCACAGCGGGAGGTATTTTTGAGATTTTTACATGGATTCAAAAGGGTTTGATGATTGTATGGGATTGGGTTAAAGTGAAGGTTTTTGGTTTTGATCCCGATGAGCTCGAGGGAGCTATTCCTGAGATTGCGCGATGGATGAAGGATGTTGAGGATTTAATGTACGCTCCTACCCGTCAGGTTGTGTGCTCCTCTTATGATGGGCGCTACAAGGCTATGACTTTGTATGCCGCAGGAAATAACTTGATACGCAAATATCATTCTGCTATGACTCCTAATCTTAAGTTGGCTATGACTAATTGGATGCGTGAAGCAGCCCGCATTAAGAACTTGACCGAATTACATTACCCTGAGACCAAGGCTATTCGATCTGTTCCTTTGGCCCTTTGGATGGTTGGGGAATCACAGATAGGGAAATCTCGCCTTCAATATTTAATATCTACTGAGCTTTGTCTTGAGGCTGGAATTGCGGATGCTAAGGATCAGCTGTATCCCCGTAATATTGAGATGGAGTATTGGGATAATTATCAGGGGCAGTTTGTGACTATTTATGATGATTTCGGGCAGATGAAGGATTCATCTGCTAACCCCAATCTCGAGTTTTTTGAGATTATTCGTACTGTTGGGCCTTTCCCATGTCCTTTGCATATGGCCGATATTTCCCAGAAAGGTACCACCGACTTTCGGTCTAAGGTTGTTATTGCTAGTACTAATAAGATGGATCTTAGGATAGAGTCCTTGACTTACCCCGATGCCGTGTGGAACCGTTTAACACAGTCGTGGTATGTGCAGGTTAAACCAATTTACCTCGTTCAAGATGAGGATGGTAATCCTTTGGTTCCCAATCGATTGAATTTGACGAAGGTCATTGAGGATTCTCCAATCCTCAATGGTAAGAAGTGGGCTATCAATCCCTATATATATGATTTTATTCGATTTGATCCCCGTGAGCGTAATCAGCGCATGGCAGAGACTGGGACTCGTGTTGGTTGGGATGAGTTTATAGCAATTTTGAAGGCCGATCTTAATTCGAGGAAAGATCAAGGACTCGCATTGGATGAGTTTCTACAGTCCTACATCGACGACCACCGTTCTAAGGCCCAGGTTGGTGATATTGAATCACCATTTGATCCTATTGCATCTACTGCAGCATCATCCTTTGCTCAATGCGGGATTACCCCATCTTTTACTTTACATGATTTGCAGGTGGCACTCCAACAGGATCCTAACCCTGAATTTAACATTACTGACAACGATCTTATGGATTTCCGAATGCTTGTGAGTTTTGAGGTGGATGACCTGGAACCCCATTTGACAGCTAAAGACGTATTACTCACTTCTTACCACCCTCGCCATTTCCCCCCCCAATATTGGCAGACTGCTATGATTTATTTTTATCGCATGAAGAACCCAACGCCATCCAAAGTTACTAAGACTATGGACAGGATTAGAGTCACTGCTGATTCCCTTTTGAACAGGCTTGCACCCGTCGCCCGCTCTTTTATGGATGGACTCCGATCTGTCTTTGAGTATTTGAAGAGTTGGTTTACACAAACTAGTAAGTCCACGTGGTTTTTGATTGGTGGGAGCTTGATTGGATTGAGCGCATGGATGGAGAACCGCCGCAGGAGGGATGAGAGAGGGATCGGGCGTTGCTTTGAAAAGAATGATAAGGAGAGATCGTTAGCTGAAAGTGATACCCGCAACCACCAGCCTCGTGTTAGGCCACAACCTCGCACAGCTACTACTGCTAAACCTTCATTGGTTAAGAATGCCGCGGAGATGGGTCAAAGTTTCGGCCAACTTGATGTGATAGCCAAGGTCAGGAGGCAACAGTATCATTTAACAGCTGTTTACGCAGATGGATCGCGAACCGAATGTGGCACCATTACGAATGTTGTTGGCCAGGCATACATTATGCCTAATCATTTCCTTCTCCGATTTATGTCTCGACCACCCGTTGAAATTATTATGACTAATTATAATACTAACGTTGTTCTAACCCGCCCTTATGCTACTTGGATTGACGGGCAAGCTGTTGTTTTGAATGATGAGGATGGATTACCACGTGATATTTGTGTTTTTGCGATTAAAGAAATTCACCGTGGGCGTGATGTGATTAACCATTTTGCCACTCAGGATGATTTGGCCAAAATGATGGACCGCACTTTTGATGCAACATTGTCTGGTATAGATATGGAGGGTGGCAGACCTGTTCCGGTATCTCATGGTGGCCAGTGTTCTCTTTTAGCCGAAAAGACAATCCACGGATACAGGCTAGACGGTAGCGACATTAGGACCACGAGGGTGGCTGTACATAGAATCCCCACTAAGGTTGGGGATTGTGGCAAAATTATCAGTGTCAATTCAGATGCGGTTGCTGGTCGCGTTTTTGGTATCCATATTTCTGGCAACAACAGTGGTCGTAACCATGCTCAAGTTATTAGTAGGGAGGAACTAATTTCATGTATTGATCTCCTCCCATCAACAGCCCAGTGCGGACACGGCTTCACTAACCTCAAGCCTTCTAATGATCCTTTTAATTGTGCTTTAATCCATTTGGGTGAATTTCCAGTGAAGATCCCACAAGCAAACAAGACCAGCATTGTGAAATCTAGTCTCCACGGTATTCTTCAGGCGCCGCTGACACGGCCTGCGGTTTTGAGGCCCACAGTTGTGGTTGTAGATGGAGAGCCTGTATTGAAAGATCCGTTGCTCGAGGGTGCTAAGAAAGCTGGTATGAAATGTGGATATGTTGATCCATTAATATTGGAGAGTGCTGAGATTGATGTGCGTAATTTGATTTTGTCCCAGTTTCGACCTGATGGACCAGAACCTCGGGTCCTTACAGTTGAGGAAGCTATAAAGGGTATACCAAACGACGAGTTGTTTTCACCAGTGAATCGAACCACGTCCCCGGGTTATCCTTATTCACAATATTCAAAACCGGGGGGATTCGCCGGTAAGACTTTTTGGTTGGGGAAGGGTGATGAGTGGACGTTGGACACCCCTCAGGCTATTGACCTTTTGAATGACTGTGCTGTTCTTGAGGATGATTGTGCGAATAACCGACCCATTGAGATTCTTTGGATTGATACTTTGAAAGATGAGCGCCTCCCACATGCAAAAGTGGATATAGCTAAGACCCGTATTATATCTAATGGCCCCATGCATTATAATATAGTTTTCCGAAAGTATTTTTTGGCTGCGATGGCTCATATCCGTCATAATAGGATATTGAATGGTGTTGCTATTGGTATTAATGTTTGGAGTTCTGAGTGGCACCATCTTGCTCTTCATCTCACGTCTAATTCACCTCATGTCATAGATGGTGATTTTCAAAATTATGATGGTACACTCATGGACCAACTCATGTGGTCTGTATTTCGTATATTCGATTCTTTTTACGATGATGAACATAGTACTTTACGTTACAATCTCTGGCATGCGGCTTGCTATGCTACCCGTTACAATCAGGGTCAAGTTTATCAATGTACTCATTCTCTTCCTTCTGGTTTTCCCGCTACGGCCGAGGCTAATTCCGTGTATGAACTCATTTTATTTCGTTGTGCTTTTATTAAACTTGCTATTGAACATGGACATGGAGAACTAGCTAACATGCAATCTTTTAACGAATTGGTTCGCATAGTTACGTATGGTGATGATAATCTTTTATCTATTAGCCCGAAAGTTATTGAGTGGTTCAATATGCACACATTGGTTAAATGCATGTCTTCTTTTGGTATGACTTACACCACCGCGCAGAAGACGACAGAGTATGAGAAGTTTCGTTCCATTGATGATGTATCCTTTCTCAAGAGGTATTTTAGACGTGTGGATACAGGATATGGTTTGTTACCTGTTTACACTTGCCCTGCACCTTTAGACACACGTCTTGATATCTTGAATTGGACCAAGAAAAGGAAGTTTAGTTCACTACCGGAAGAGGCTGATGCTATTACCACCGTTTTCCAAGAGTTGGCTGTGCATGGTAAGGAAGTTTACGATCGCGAGTCCCGCCGTGTAGTGAAGGCTGCTGTGGATCACGGTATTACAGGCTTTATCCAACTTAGCCTCATGGACTATTTGACAAAATTTATGACGGGTGATCTACCCCGTTCTTCACCTTCTCCCATTCTTCATTTTGTACCCCAGAGATGTGATCTTGCTACGGATCGGCAAAATTCTGACGTCCTTAAGATCTCAAGTAATGCTATTTCTGGAAGATGCGTGGCTATTCAGCCTTATACCCTAGGACCGCATGAGGCAGCCCCTCAATGTCCAAGGGACCGTCAGTCGGATGAGTAGCTTAAGCGAGCTCTTATCTTAAATACCCCGCTTACCGAACAAAATTTTAATGCTAATCCTGATATTCTTCTCCAAACGACTTCGAACGTCTCCGACACCATCACTCTTCGCGATGATGGAACATCCGCTAAAGATCAATACGCTTCAGATTTGTGTGACTTACCTTCTCAGATGTACGACGACATAGGTGAGACCCAAACCCATTCAATTTCCGATTTTCTATCTCGTTATGTAATTGTTGCTCAAGGCACTTGGGATTCTGTACAATCCCGCGGTACTGTTATTGAGAATTTGGTGTTTCCAAAACAACTCTTGAATTCCGGCGCTTATCTTGTCACCCAGAACATTAACAAGTTGGAGGGTTTTGTTGGCCTCAAGGCGAAAGTCCGTGTTCGTATTGAGGTTAATTCTCAACCATTTCAAGCTGGCGCTCTTATGCTCCACTATGTCCCTTACTCTGAGTATATGCAGTCTCATACTCAGTGGTATTCAACTAACACTTCAACCGATACTACTGCCGCTTCGGGTTGCCCTCATGTCGTTATGAATCTTGCCAATACGACATCCATGGAGTTTTGTACACCTTATATTTCACCTTATTTGTTTTTTAATTTGCCTACTGGCCAGGGTTCCTTTGGTAATGTGGTTATTTCTGTTTTGTCCCCCGTTGCTTCCATCGCTGCTTCTTCTGTTTCATATACTGTTTGGGCTCGTTTTGAGGATATTGATTTACGGTTTCCAACAGATGCACCCCTTACTACCGTTTACGCTCAAATGGGCACTGAGTTATCCGTCATGGAAAAGCGAGGTACCATTTCCAGCACAGTCGGTACTGTGGGTAGGGTTGCTTCCTCTGTTCTTCCTTGGGTTGGTCTTGGTTGGTTATCTTCTCCTGTCGCTTCGCTTTCTTCTGGTGCTGAAAAGATTATTAAACACCTTGGCTTTTCTAAACCATCCGTTGAGGCCCCTGTTACTCGCGTTAAGCAGGCTCCCGCTCAGTATTTTCTTAATCATGATGGTTCGGACACATCACACAAGTTAGCTTTATCTGCTGAAAATGCTTTAACCCAGTTTTCCGGTTGGGCTGGCACCGATGTTGACGAGATGCGTCTTGATTACATCGCTTCTCGTCCTTGCTACATGACTTCCTTTGAGTGGACGACTTCCGATGAACCAGATCGATCCATATTCATTCGACCAGTTGCTCCCCTTTGGACCCAGACTCCAAATGCTCAAGTCGCCAATGCTTACGTGCGCACAACTAGCATGCCTTTGTGCGCTCGGGTTGCTACTTTTTACTCTACTTGGCGTGGCACTATGGTTTATCGATTTCGTGTCATCAAAACTCAATTTCACTCTGGCCGCCTCCGTGTGTCGTTTCGCCCATATATTTATAAGGACACTACCATTGTACATAATATGCCCGCTTTTGCTTACACCGAAGAAATTGATTTGTCTTCAGGGACTGATTTCACATTTAAAGTTCCTTTCGTTTCTGTTCGTCCATGGTTGCACAATTATTACGATATCGCTACTTCTATAACTAGTGGTGATGCTCGCAATTGTGCCACTGGTATTGTACAAATTTCTGTAATTAACCCCTTGATTGCTGCACCTGCTGTTTCGTCCACTGTTGAAATTGTGGTGTTTGCTTCTATGGAAGACGCTCAATTTGGCGCACCTATTCGCCCTCCATATACACCTTATGGCATACCTAATGTAGCTCAGATCGGCGGTAATGAGGCCCAGATAGGTAAACCTACTCTTGTATCGACCACACCAGACAACCAGGTAGTATCCCGTGCTGACTTATCTTTGCTCCCTTATGCTTCGTGTATGGGTGAGGTTGTTTCTTCTTTTCGCCAACTTGCAAAGCGGTTTTCACTTGTTGGTAAGGTTTCCTTGGGTTCTACTATAAAACCCACTGCTACTTTACCTGGTTCTAATTGTAATGGTTTTGTCATTTATCCGTGGGCTCCTGTAACCCCATCCACTGGGACTATTACTGTTGGCTCTTCTGGGTCACTAACCCCAACCTATTATAATTTGTACCGTTATGGCGCATCTACTGATTACACTGATATTTACCAGGCTAATGATGTTTATTCCCAGCTTTATTCTATGTATGGTTTTTTCCGTGGGTCTATTAGGTATAAAATTACAATCGTCAAGCCTAGCAAGGGGTTTAATTCTTTTCTTCCCATTCGCATCTATATTAACAATGTAGCACCCCCTAATAATGGTAATTGGGTGCCCCCTATGCAGATCGCTACTGGCTCGAGTGTTAACCAGTTGGGTACTGGACCTATCCAGCCCCTTTTCGATGTTCCTCCTGTCACAGAGGGTACGATCAAGACTGGTTTCGCTTACCAACCTGATCTTGTTTCTAATTGCACCATTGTGTACCCTGATAAAGAGGGTTCGATCGAATTTGAGGTTCCTTTCCATTCTACGGGACCTTTTTGTCCTACCACTTACGGCCAGGCTAACACAACTGATACCCGTTCTATTTTCAACCCGTTTCCTGTTGTCACCATTTTAGGATCTTCTCGCTACAATGGTCAAGATCCATCTCTTTCTGGTGTGAATTTTGATGTGTATCGTGCGATTGGTGACGATTTTTCTTTCGGGGGTCTACTTGGATCCCCTTCTACCGCTCTTTGGCAGTCTACTGTCAACCCCACTTAAGGCTTTTTTCAGACTTTTCTCTTTGGACACTTTAGTCCCATATTTACATCTGATTTAATTACCTATATAAGAGACATGTCGCAAAGCAATACATGTCCACCTTGGTTGAGGTTTTCCATTTATTACCGGAATCACAGCGCCCAAAACTTTCACTAGCGATGGTGTTAGATCTAATGATATCACACGCCCTTGTGGTTTGTGATGTTGGGTGCTTTGTTTCGATTGTATTTGCTTATTGGTTC
>Ga0138285_1103108_pt1 | contig 9683 bp, 3 predicted proteins | sample S_130626_E_mt_FD_106916 | JGI IMG/M metagenome (GOLD analysis project Ga0138285, IMG submission 106916) | Freshwater microbial communities from Lake Simoncouche, Canada - S_130626_E_mt (Metagenome Metatranscriptome) | ecosystem: Environmental > Aquatic > Freshwater > Lake | place: Canada: Quebec... | reverse complement strand
TGCATTTTGTATTAAGAAATTCGCAGGCATAATTGCCGCGACAACACCATACAATAGTGTAATCGCAGGCTAACCCCCTGCGCGGGATATATATTTTGTTTTGTTTATTTCTACATCGTCCAAGACGGTAGATAAAGATCGGGTATATTAATAAAGCCAAGTAGCGTGAAGTCCTTTCCAGCTGCAACGGATAACATTGCCTCAGAACGAGAGCTATTTATACCTTCAAAAAGGTTAATCATAGAAAACTGCCCATCTAGTAAATCCTGATGAGTCGAATCAACTAACTCAATAGTTCCGCTACGATAACTAAAAGGATTTACTGATCTCATTCTACGCCTTGAATGATATGGAAAAACGGCTGAAGCACAAGATTGCTGCTGTATCTGATTACAACTCATCATATCAGCACCCAAATAAGTCATAATATTTCGTATATCTACGGCATTTGCCGTTGGAACTAAGGCTTCAGTAAATGAGGCATCAGTAGAATACTTCACTCTTTTGGTAATGGCACAAAATGAAGTTGCACCGCCATTAGGTGCCGTTGTTCCCAAAGTTCCAACACGCCACTCTAAAGATCCCCGATATCCGGTAAAACAGGCACTAATTAGTGTCAGTGGAGTTGTCAATTGAAGAGGTACATTCACAGTAGCGGATGCACCCCCCAAAGTTGATAACTGTACAGTCTCACTAGAACAATTATTGTAATTTGTTTTCATACATCTAGGTAAAGGATAAGTCAAAAATGACGAGATACACCACCGCCTGCTGTGGCCCCCTGGGCCATAAGTAGTCATAGGCTTTACGTACCATAGCTGTGAACTATGTAACATATTTCTCAGACTCTTCACAGATTCACCAGAGTACAATGCGCCTAATATGTCAATCTCTTTACCTGAATCACCACCTTCCTGAACTACTGAATCTGTCAAAGTGTCGCCTTGAATTGTTACCTCATCAGGTTCAACTTGGGGCTCGGGTTCCGGGTTGGTTACAATAGCAGGTCCAGCAGGAGCTTCAAATTGAATTATAGTATTGGCCAAACATAAAGAAGAGGGATCACTTTGCTCAGTGGCACCCAAATCTCCATAGCCATTACGCCTAACGGCCACTTGAAAATCTTCAAACCAAGTTTCAACTATGAGTTCAACAGGCGAAGAATCATCAGAAGCGGCTAAGCGATTCGAAACACTAACATAAATAATTCCGTTGTTGTCTTCGGTATCCTGAAAAGTTCCACTCAATAAAGAGGTTCTCAAACTTGATGTTGATGTACGGTTACCCCAACAAGTAGGGTTCGTGGCGCTAAAAGGGGTCTGCGACATCCAACTTAATGGGGCAGAACACATCCCCATATTACACTTGAAAGGCACACGATAAATCATCTCAACACCATTAGCTAAATCGAATATTTCAGAAATCTGCTTTCCATTTCCTGGATATTGAGGCACTGCAGAAACATTGGGATCATGAGCAATTACCAAACGACCTCTATGGAATTGACTACAAACAGCAGTAATTTTCATGCAAAATGTACCCCTCCAATACTTAAAGAAATTCATCACAAAAGTATAAGGCGTTAAAGTCAACCTTTTGCATGGGAAGCTATCGGCTGCTGTATTCGTTACCGATTGAAATCTAAAATGGTTGGGACATACAGGAATTGACAACAAAGTTGTTGCTTCAGCATCTGTAGTGTTCCACGTTACAGTATCCAATATACATGGTCGAGATGCAATATAAGAAATATCAAGTTGATCTGAAGGATCTGCACCAGCAACTCGTGGGTCCACTGACACTTCATTTAAGGAATCAATTGAAAGAACCTGAGTTGCCCGCGAAATATCGGTAGAAGTGTTAGCAATGGATGATAAAGGTGTAACATTCCGTGGGGCTTCCAATAAAGGTGGGTTAGACCAACCAAAATGACTAAGTAATCGCTGAGTACTTCTTGCAGCCATCTGGGTAGCCATAGCCATAGGTGCAATACCTGGTACTTTAGATAAATGCCCTGCAGCATCTGCAATAGAAGAAGCAATATCGCTAGGCACCACAGAAGCGGCATCAGAATTTTCATCCTTCTTTCCCCCCTGCATTGACACAGAGGTAGGACCCCAAATTTCAACATCAGTGGCCCACGCGTAAATATTGACCGTACAAGGATCACCAGAAGGTGTGCCACTTGATCTCAAACCACAAATCTCCTCAAAAACTAAAGTACCCATTTCTCGCAATCTAACAGGAATCTCCGAACCATAAGTCAATGCAATACTATCTTCATTGTATAAAAAGGGTAACACCATCTCAGCCCCTTTAGAAAATTGTGGATAAATCATAATCCGCTGACGTTGTGATCGAGCCATCCACGTCGACTTATCAGATTTATTGGCTCCCGGAGCCATAGCTCCAGGATACGTAGTCCCAGAACCAGTGGCACCTCCAGAATCTCCAGCAATTTGACCGCCAGAAAAATAAGGAACTCTACCAGTCCCGGATTCATGGTTCAGATTACACATAGGTCTATACGATGCCATCATGGCACCATATCGAAAAGGTGTAGCATTGATGGTAACCTTAACATGTAAAGTTGCTCTTAGCCTGGAAAAACCATCAAGTTTAGGTTTAATGGTTGAGTGTGAAAAATATTCGTTCCAAGGATTAATAAAGCGCGTTATAGATGGAGAATTTTCGATCCAATTAAATGAATAAACATTTATTGGTCGACTAAAGAAATCTGGTAACTGTCCAGTCGATAACTTGGCAATAGATGAATCATGAAAAATATTTGCCTTGTTATCTTGTTCAGGACTAGTTGAATCTGTAAAAGTAAGAAATTGAGCGGGTTGTTTCTTATCCTCGGCTAAAACCCATTGCCGAGGAGCACTCTCTTAATTGCGTTGATCCTAACGCATACAATTCGGGGGAGCGCCCCTGGATCACACCTTAGCAAGCCTATACAATGCGTTACAAAAGTAGCACAAATACACACCGTACGGTAACCAATACTAAGGTAGGTCTTTTGGTTCACGACTTAGACACTCACAAGCCATAAAAGGAAACTTTAGCCAAGGTAGGCAATAGTCTCACGGGTTTTAACCGCGAGACGCTTGCTCACCTTGTCAGAGTAGGAGTCTAGACCAGTACCGTTGGTTAGGTAACTGATCCAATTCTCGAGCTCGTATTTTTGAACGCACTGAGTGCATTCTGAAAGATGCTTATTATACATTAATTCCCCGTGGTGAAACATCTCGGTAAGGGAACTCAATATGGCACTGGCATCTCGCTCTTTATCGCACGACACGTTTTGTTTTTGGATAAGTAACATGTTGTAAATACTCTTTAACTCAAGCGGGGCTGCAACAAATATTCCATTGTCTACCCAAGCACGCTTAAGAAAAGAATAATCTTCAGGAGCATCGAAAGGCTTTAGAGTCATACTTTTCTGAGCATCGGTATAAACCACTCCAACCTCACCTAAAAACTTCGACACTGCAACAAGGTTAAACTTATCCTGATATTTCTCCTCCACAGAGACAACATTGTCATCTCCGTAGGTCTCAATACGCAAAGAATCATCATTGCACTCATCAAGGGATCCAAAAGCCTCTAGCCATGCATAACGAATATACAAAGAATTGACAATACTATTGATAATAACCGTCAAAGCATGGCCAGAAGGATTCGAACCATGTAAAAACATCAAATCGCCAAAGTAATTAACACAAGGAAAACTACAATCAACCGCAATAGTTCTCATAGCTTGAATATCACTCTCCGAGTAATTTGGTGATAACTCGGCAATTCGTATTAGGATTTCCCAAGCCTCGAGCATTATCATAGCTGATTGGTGCTGATCAAAATTAGCATAATCACCACAAAATGTTTTCCATTTGGGGCCAGGAAAAAGATGTCGGTGTAATACCGCCCAATCATCTCCATGAGGGTTCATTCCAACCGCCAATTCGCTAATCAAATTAAAATGCTGTAAAAGGCATATGATCGACAAAAAGAATTTCCTTATAAGATATAATCCCTCGAAGCTAATAGCTTGAAAAACACGGATCTTTCCCGCAGCATTTTTCTTTTCTGATATAGGCTCGTCCTTAAGAGATGAGTTAAAAATAAAACAAGGTCGAACCCCATCTCTACACATGGCTTCAAAATTCTCAAGTCGAGCCCGTGTGAATGAAGGAATAGTAACCTGTCCCTTATAATCAATCCTTCGATAACAAAGCAATGAAGTCTTTGACCGGAAATAGGGAAAACCGGCGCCTTTAGAGAAATTCATGGCGTCAACAAAATCAACACCATCAATTCCAAAGAGATTAGAATCCTCATCCAAAGGAGTCGTTTTGAGGATTTGTTCAACAGGTATACGCTTGATGCGAGCAAAATAGTGATCAGCGCACTTGCGTAACTTATCCTTATCAAACATTTCCTTACTATCAACCAAACTCTTCATACAATTATACCTAGGCATCCATGACGGACATGATGGTCTTATCTTAGAAGCTATATAACCCAAAGACTCCCAAAAGGGCGCCATAGTGGATGGTTTGACTTTAGAAGAAAAACCCTGCTGTGGGGCACCTTTTATAGTACCAACAGGGGTTATGCTTATACCCTCAGCACGATCACCAATGCCCTCATATCTAATGGGATTTTTCGGATGAATATCTTCCGTGACCGATAAATTGCCACGCTCTGAATCCATATTGACTCCCGCATGACAAATCACGGCTGAAGCGGTCGCTTCTGTATCCAGGGTGTTAATCCAAGAAACAGGAAAAGGATATGTCAAGGCTCTATTATATACAATTTTGCCTAAGTGATTCTTGTAATGCTGAATACCACAATGAAAGCCGGCCAAGAACATCTGGCCACGCACATCAGAATACAATATACCTCCACAATCTCCATTCTCAAGTTCCACATCCCTCACAGTTGCAGACCAATAGGTGCGAGCACCGTGGCTGCCACACTTTTCCATATTGTCATCCATAAGCGGAACATCAAGAGTTTCGGCGATATCTACATTATAAACACCACCGCGAACTCTCAAAAATCCGGAAAATGCACCACTGGGAGATGGTAAAAGATACTTGGTCAAATCGCGACCACATGCCAAGGGTAATTCTAACGCAACAAAATCCGCATGGGGACAAACATGTACCACAACACTAGATCTGGAGAACTTATCTATAAGAGATCCTCCTCTATCCAACTGCCAAGTCGAAGACTTGGATGAAATGGTCAAATAAAAATGTTTAGGTATCAACCAAATCCTCCCTTTAATGTTAAAAGCATGAATAGACGAGCTTTCAGTCCTAAGTAATGCTGTTTGAGCAACAAGTGCAGATGTAAGAAAACCAGGACTACCAGTTTTACTTTGATTTGTCATGATGTTACCAAGACCAATCGGAGCATTATTCTTCCATACATTACCAACGGCAGGAGCAATTGGTTCCATTGGTTTACCAGCAATCCCACCTTGAACGGATACGACAGTTGGTTCTCTAGAAAGCCAATATATTAAAAGACCCATAACAAGCCCACCAGTCACTATCTTAGCTATGGTTCTCAGCCTAGAAGGATTATTAGATTCCTCAGCGAATATTGTAAACCGTTGCCGTAAATATGAGGCACATCCATACCCACATGCACAGGCACGATGATACCTTAACTCCACTTCTGAACGGCTCAAGCCAAAAATCATACCACGAATAGAAATCACAATTGCAGTATATAAGCTATTACCACTAACATAATACAAAAGACAAAGCCGTTCCCACGGTGACAAAAACATCCTCCTATACACTCCGTGTCCAACACTGTATAAAGTGAAAAGTATTGAGCACATAGCTACCTGGGGAAGAAACTGCATAACAACACTTGAAGGAGGTATAGATCTAACAACCTCAGAAGCACGCGCAGCACAATTGCACATACCAGAAAAAGAATCACATATTGGACACAATCCCTTATCAAAATGTTGCTTATATCCATCAGCAGTATTTTGGTCCTTAAAGTGCTTTAAAACGGCGTCTTTATACCATTTTAGTAAATCAGGTACATTATTAAAAGTAGCAATAAGAGGATAAGATATCCTTTTTGCATTGTCCACCTCAACTCGTTCAATGTTAAAAATCCAGAGGTCTCGAACACCCACTGCTTTTGCGGGATCCAACCTAGATCCACCAGAATCAGTATATGCAGGTTTAACAGTAGGTATAATAATGTAAGGAAATCGACGTGCTACAGCAGATCCATCCGAGCATGCCTGTGAAGCATTCAAAGACTTGTTATTCGTGGAAGCGATAACAAGATGTGGGGCTAAATACGTCTTACCCTTATCATCTAAAGCAGCCATATTTGGATAAAAAGGCATGTTGTTGACAACGCATATAAGTTCTTGAATTTCCTCGGCGAAGTTTTGGACCTTACAATTTTTCTGTGCTATATCATCGTAAACTACACACCAATTGCTGTTGCAATAACAGCTCCAATACTCCTCACCAGCATTCCGATTGTAAACACCTTGTTCAGGTAATTCCTTGTGTTCACCACCAGGATTAGAAATCCTCGACGATGGGTTCAACTTACGAAAATATTCAGTCAAAAGGGTAGTAATAGATGACTTTCCTATTCCGGATCGCCCGTATAATAGAATTGTAAAAGGCGCATTTCTCTGTTTGCATGCACGATTAACTGCAAGTACCTTATATCGGGCACTTCTAAGTCTTAGCACATCACCCATCAAAAGGGTCTTTGTAGTAGCTTTGACAGTGGATGCAAGAGATATCCCCTCCAGAATCAAGTTATGAAGATCGCCATCAAGAGATTGCATTTCCGGAGATAAAACATCTGAAAAAGTTAACACCTCAGCCCTTTGCAAAAGGGCGTCGGCACGGTCCTTAAAGCGGTTATAAAGATTCTCATTCCGCAAGAATACGTTAGCATCCCGCGTATGGTAATACTCATATCCACAAGTGGCCAACGTTACCACGTGCTCATACAAGGCTGAGGCAATTGACATACCTTTCTCAATTTTAGTCTGAGCAGTAAGAGTAGATAAAAATTCCATATCGACCATCTTTCCAGGATTAATGAAAACCACCGCCCAAATTAATGTGACAATTTTGACTGTAGACGATAAAGCTGAAGAATTCAAAAAGCCTCTAACATATTGATGAACATCGTTAATACCATGGATATCAACATCGGCTGGAACAGCTGAATCAACATCATCTTCCTCATAAGGAACGGCAGGCTTATCACGAGGTTGCATCAAAAATGTAGTAAGTAAATCGTGATCACATAAAGCGGCTAAAGTCTTCGAGTCAATACGAAGCTCAGATGCGGCATAATCAACAAAAACTCCCAGAGCAAATAAACGGCCCCATGCATCACGAGCAGCGCGTGCAGAAATTATCAAAATAATAAGGGCTCTGAGAATACGAAATTCCCTAACCTTCATCATCTTAATTTCCAAATCAGCGTTGTATATCCCCAATAAACCTTGGATTCGAACGTGCTGAAAAGATGTATCTATGATGATCTTCAACTTGTGTAATGCGTGCCTATAACTCATTGATGAAAACGAATAAAAACTACGACTGCCATGGTTTGTAATAACTGTCAACTTGTATCTATATCGGCCATCACGGGTTCTATCATACTCGTGCCCTACGCACTGGACACCACCAAAACAAACTCTAACCAACCGGTCAATCTCTCTTTCTAACCAAGGTAGGGTGGGAGATGGGCTTAAGGAATGAATTTCGACAGAAGAAGGACGGGCACAAAACAAAAGATTAAGTACCCAATGAACAGCTTTAGCAATGCAAGTCTTAAATTTGACCCAAAATATCTCAAGCATCAAAGTAAGACGTAAATTGTGGAAAAGCGTGTCAGGATAGTACAGAAGACCACCATCATAAGGATCAGAATTCTCGAAACAGTGATTCTCATAAACTGGAACCTGAACAATGGACGAAACAGTCTCGGCCCTACCACACGACAACATAGCTAAAAAGACGACCAAAACCAAAGTAAACTGATACTTATTGAAAGTATAATGATTGGGCACGTGACGGGTAGCTAAAGAATATTCTCCATCAGGTTGTCGAACCAAGAGAAACTTCCTATGCGCAGCAACAAATAGCCCTCGCTCAATCAGATCGATATGAATCCCAATATACATCCAACGATAAATACGAAGAAAAATATTCCTGATAAATCTCAAAAGGCACAACAAAGGAACATGAACAAATCGTAACATGTCGAAAATCAAACACAACGAAATATAAAAAGAAGATTGCGAGATAGAGCCAATTAAGGCTATTGTAGCAACATACGCAGTTATGATGGCTATCACAGCTACAACCTCAAATGGCGTTGAAGCTAAATCAAAATTACGCACAAAATTGGTAGCAGCGACACGCATATATCGGTCATACAAAAGGCCAAACACAAAGCCTAAAAGCTCACGAAACCATGGAGAAAACATCTCACCTTGTGAACTCTCCAACAAAATCAAACACGAACTCAATGTATAGTTGTTACCACCATCTGCAGCACAACTGTAACCAATGATATTATCCGAACAGTAGACCCTCCACGAAATGTTATGTTGATATGTAACATTCCACAAAGGGTCAAATGAGTTGTTGTGGAAAGATGATGTGTTCCACATCGAATCAAACTCTGTTAAATCGTGAAAAAGTGATACGTTCGATCTAGAGTTAGACTCGGCTAAAATTTTTCCACCGTCCACCACAATAGTCTCTAAAATTTTTCCACCGTCCACCACATTAATTTCTTTGCAGGTAAACAAGTCTCCATTACCGACTTGCCACTCCTGGGCGGTCCTTCCGTTGGACTCTTCCTGTATGCACGAGGCGTTACCCTCGCATACACACAACGCAAAAACGAATAGCGTTACAAATGACAGCACCATATTGATATTATTATACATCATCAATACCGCTGTTACTAACAATGGGAGTGATCTACATTCTTTGAGGAGCAAAAGTATCCTCAGCGAAGTTTTGGGGAAATATGTTGATCAGTAATAACTTACGAAAACCTTGTCTACATTATAGCAGTAGAACGTCGCTACTCCTGTACGTCCGGAGCATGACATACCCATAATAAACTATAAATTAATCGAAGAAGTGTGTTGCACACCAGAAATCTTTAGCGCATTCATTCGCGCTAGATCTCCATAGTATGTGCTCAACTACCAGAAATCAAAACAGTCAAAAATGGGGTATCAAAATGTCTCTATACAGAGAAGATGTTACATAAATCAAACAGATAATAATAATGTCTGATACCTAGGTACGGCGAGATTACCAGTATTATAAGGTACACAATGTTGCAAAAGCGTGGGTAAACCACATGCACTGTATATCTATAAACTGGGCTTAATATCATCTCAAGCCTTATATGAATGCCAAGAATGGCAAACCATTCCACCTGGTCGGGGTGGAAGGAGCTAGATCTTTGTTCGAATCGCATCTACAATAAATTGCGACTCACGATTCAAACAAATTCTAGCCCGGCCCTATGAAAATGGGCTGTGCATAAGCTCAAAAGAGCGGACAGCACTGTCCGTATAGGCGGAGTATTAAACTAATCATAAGAAACTTCAAAAAGCGTCTTATAATAGCGTAATA
>Ga0138285_1119143_pt1 | contig 10124 bp, 2 predicted proteins | sample S_130626_E_mt_FD_106916 | JGI IMG/M metagenome (GOLD analysis project Ga0138285, IMG submission 106916) | Freshwater microbial communities from Lake Simoncouche, Canada - S_130626_E_mt (Metagenome Metatranscriptome) | ecosystem: Environmental > Aquatic > Freshwater > Lake | place: Canada: Quebec... | reverse complement strand
CACTATATTGCTTATGGTTTCTCGGCCCCTCGCCGAGCGCGTATTCACGCATTCAGCATTCTTTGAGCATTAACCATAAGGTTTTTGTTTAGTTTTTGTTGTGTATTGTTTGAAATCGCATCTTTCTTGGTCTTACTCTCTTGTAAGCCCTTCTCTCCCATTTCTATGGACATTTCCATGGATCTTAATCTTTTGCTATACGCCCCTTTATAACATCAAGATAGGATACGATAATTTTATTATCAGGGCCTCCTTTGGCATTCTGCCAATCTGACACTTCTACTTTTTTCTTCATCTTTTCTCATTATCTTTTTGACTTGTGATCATCAAGTCAATTTTCCCACTCTTTTCTTCTTACTTCACTTTTCTGTACGTTTCGGGCTTAAGTAATAGTCCACCCCATAGCAGTTGTGCTATGGCATGCCTCTTTTGAGGACGGGGATTCGCAACGGTATAGGTACCAGGCTTAAGTAATAGCCAGATCTGTAGCAGCTTTGCTACGGCATGCCTCTTTTGAGGACGGGGATTTTAGACGGTATAGGTACCAGTCGACCTTAGCTTGCGACGCTAAGGGAACGTGCAACATATTTGTTGCGGTGATCATAGATCACTTTTTCTACCTACGTGGTTCTGGTATAATTAGTTATTTTTGATCAGTTAGAGTGAATTCTAGAAATCTTAGTGGTGACACACGTGTCTGAAGCACGTCACTATCTAATTGACATCTCACTTACACATCCGCAGTACGAGACTTATATGTTTGTTAGCAGCAACCCATCACTTTTCTTCTTCCCAGGCTTACTTCGTTCGGAATCTTATTAGACCGCTAATGTCCAAAATCACTATCGGACAGAAGCCAGATGGCTATAAGCACAAAGAGCAAGGATGCACCACAAAGTTTTTGACATTTGGCAGGTAATAGAGCTAAAATGTCTCCGCCATTAGGGTACTTTGGGCACCCTACCCCCCCCTTGCTAGGAATGTCCGGATTAGCAATCCTGTTAGTTTTTCTTCATTCGATCAACCCTCATCGTGAGATCGTCTCAATTCTAACCAGCGGCACCTGTCCAACAAGCATCGCATTATTGACACTGAGTGTAATAATGCTGATGGTATTACTTGTTGTGAATTGCAAAAAAAGTTTTCTCTTACAAACTTTGTTGACCCGTCCCCCCACGTTTAGTGGGTCCCCCCTGCGCCTCCTACCCCAACAGCTTGCTGTATGGGGGCGCCATTCTCCCCGTTTGTTTTTGTTGTTAGCGTTTGTTTTTACCATACCTACTCAAGTGGTTTTCCCTGCGGAATCTTTAATCCCGGGGTATTCCACTAGCACTCCTAAGAATCTTTATCAAGAGTCTTATGACGATTATTTCAGCCACACTCATTGTTATGTTCAGCCAAATTGTGCTCTCTTAGGAGAGTCGACTCCCACTTTTTGGGAGTCTGAGTATTACGATCCTCCAGTTTGTTTATTATTCGTTGAGCGCAATTTTGAGTATAAAACGTTTTGTTTCATTTATTGTAGACCAATTACTGGCGAGTTTCCAAGTTATCAAGATTGTATTCAAGCCACCGCTTATCAGGTGTGTGATCAGGTCTATAATGGCTCGCGCGAGATTTTTGCGTGGCTAGCGATCATAACTAGTTTCGTTTGGTCAGTTATATCTGCTTACTCACGCTCTGTCATATTTCCGGTGCAGATCACTAAGTTAGAGTGTTGGTTTGTTGATGTTCTCCGGAAAGAGTTTCCTTCCTTACCATTAGTTTTTCCTTATTTATGGCTTTTTGGATGGTCTTTCTTCTCCTGGTGTTTTATGTTGACATCTCAAATGTTAGTTTTGTTTTTTGGCTGGTCTTTATCATTGCCGGCTTTCTCACCTTTTAATATCATCTTTTTTGGTCCGTTGAGCGAGGAGTTACTGAAACTTTACTTTCCAACATATGGACTTCACATGATGGTTTGGATCGAATTTGGGATGCGGTCTGAAGCTCGGATGTTGGTCCTTTGTGTTGTAATTATGCACTATGTGGCTTATTTCTTCACTTCTAGGCGGTCGTTCTGGTCTGGGCTTTTGGTTCATATGTGTTGGAACGCTTGCGCACTTCTTGGTTATCAGTCGTTTGTATGCCAGATTACTTTTTGGTGTGTCCTTTATTGGTTGACGAAACCAACGGTTTCTGTTTTGCAAGTTGGCAATAGGCAAGATTTGTATGGTCTTCGGAATCTTATCTGGGTCAAAAACCTGTATTTTGATGAAATTCTTCAGGTGCCCGGCGATTCTGGCTTGGGTTTGAGTGCCATGTGTAAGGATGGTTATAGGACGCCAGACTTTTTCGGAGTTAATGCGGAGAGGAATTTGTTATTGCATATTGTGTCAAGATACGACCTCCCGTTTCAGACTAGTGAAGCCCAAGTTTTGGGCTTAGAAGGTTTATCATTAGGTCAATGGAAAGACCTATTACGTGTCCTAAATCATATCTATGTCTGCATGCACTTGCCACGGCACATCATAGTAGTGCACACAATGATTTTCATTGAACATATGCTCGAAACTATAAGCCTCCGTCAGGCAGTAGAGACTGGGCAACCTCAAACCAACTATATCTCTGTGATATTAGAGACACTCAAGAGTGTCGTTGAGGAATTGCTTCCGGGCGGTTCTACCCCTCCGCGGACCCCACCTTCGGACGAAGTTGATTTTGACGACTTTCACCGTCAACTGTCTGAGATACCAGACGAACCACGTGGCAGCTATGATGAACTGCAGACGGGGGTCGTGACAGATTGGATGTCTGCCCTTGAGAAGCAATTCTCAGGACCTGATTCAGCAAAGTCGATACAACTCGTTGCTGTACTCTTTGCTCTGAGTGTAGTGTCTAGCACAGACAGTCGGTTTTCTTTGTCAGGCTTTATGGCTATGTACAAAGGGATTGTATCAAATGTCTCTGCCGGCGCTGGTTTTGCAACGGCCTGCATAGCTATGCTCACTTATCTTTCAACAACTGGGATATCACTTTATGCTGGCACATTTAATCCGCTGGTACTTCAGCAGACTAATAAGTGCTTACGTAGAGTAGAGCAGCTTTCTCGATTGACCACACCCTTGATACCAATATGTCCTGAATTGGCGTACATATCTGATGATTATCCCCAAGCCAAACTCACGCTTCATATGTATTTATCTCATTTGATGAGTGAGAAAAAGATCGGGGACGAACTATTGATTGCCGCTCGATCACAAGGCTTTAATCCTATTGTAATAGATAACGTGACCGCAACTCTAGCACGTCTTGCAATCAGGATTAAGGACACTGAAACTTGTCATGCTACCACGTCCCTGAGGAAATGTCCTTTCGGGGTTTTGGTGTTCGGACCTAGTAGTGTTGGCAAAACTACGTTTGTTTCTCAAATGCGTTCTTTTCTAACTTGTAGAGCTGGGTTACCACTTGGAGATCAATTTGTCCACTACATGAATACGACAGCCAACTTTATGGATGGATTGACCTCGATGACTCACACTATTGTGGTTGATGACATAGGTGCTTTGAAACCCACTAATACTATAGATGTTGGGATCAGTTCAGTTATCACTTTATTCAACAATAGTGTCTGGTCTGTTGATAAAGCTGCGATAGAAGAGAAGGGCAAGTGCCCCTGTTTGGCTAAGTTTGGGTTTTACACAGCGAATGTCAAGAGCATGGGCTTCGGGTCTGCGTTCAATTTGGAAGCTGCTGCTTTGCGTAGAGTTCCGGTGGTTGTCACAGTTATGGCTCGCAGACAGAATTCTAAAGGCTCAGTTGAATATGGTGAACGAGATGAGGATGGCTTTTATAATTGTTGGGACATAGTGCTTGAACAAGTTCGTCTCTTACCTGCTGAGTCAACTCATATTCGGAGTGGAGTTTTCGATCAAAAGGTTCAGTATGTGACTGTAGGAGAATTTACTGTTACTAGCGGGACTGGCTTTCAAGAGTTTCTAAACTCTCTTGGGACTATCTACGATGAACATGAAAAAGATCAGGATGCTTTCATGACTGCTTCTTCTGCTTTGAAAGACCTCAAACTCTGTGGCACCCATCGGTGCACTTTTAGTAGTTGTCGGGCTGCTGGTCGAGCTTGTGCTCCAAGCCCGCCCGTGGCCCAGCAACCCGAGGCTGTAATTGTTCCGAAAGAGCAAGTTACTATTAAGCAGCGCTTTTTGCGGACTTGCGCTTGGTTTCTCAAGCCTTTTGGCAGTCAACCAGCGGATACCTTGGTTCCAAAACCATCATTGCCTGGTTACGAACAGTTGCAGGTTGGCACTGAGTCACTTTTTATTTGGCTTTCAGGTGTTGTAGGTTTTTCGGTGTTGTCTGCTGCTATATGCTTTTTATTCTTTGGCCTCTTTAGGACTCTGTGGGAATTTATTATTTCACTCTGGAATTGGTGTGATAACACTATAGCAGAAGTGAAATTGTTTTTCGGGATTATGGCTGTGAATTTGGAGAATATATCGCAGGTATCAACTAGCACTGCGGGAGTGTTTCGGATGGTGGATGATTGTCGAAGAACTGCATGGCTAATCTTTCATAGATATCGCTATTACCTTTATGTTACAGTCATTACTAGTTCCCTCTTATTGGTCATTCAGCACTTTCGAGCGACTCGATCAATTTTCCAAACTGGTCAGGACCCTACGCCATTGCCGGGTCGTTCAGGGGCATTGAGCCCCCCGACTAGTTGGCCACCACCAGTCCCATCTTTTTCGTCTAATTCAAGTTGTTACCAAAATGATTTGGTTAGCTGTTATCAGACTGTTATGAAGAGTGTTGCTTTGGTCACTTGGAAGTGCGATCAGAATGAACATTTCACTCATGCAACCTTGCTGGGGGGCACTTATCAGGGTGTGGCGATGATGAACGCTCATTCACTCCACAAAATGACTCATGTTGACGGCAAACTGACACAGCCCATTACTATAACGCTGCCGTCAGTGACGGGGTCTGCAGGTTCTTGGAATAATCAGGGTCATGTCATAATTCAACGAGTTTTGACGGAGTCTGATATTCAGAGGACATGTGATGACTTGATCTACGTGAACCTCCGGATGTCCACCGCTAAGAAGAGAGGTGTGTTCGGTCTTTTGCCCGTGTCAGACAAACTGACGACTAGTCCCAGTCAGATCCTGGTAGGTGGTGTTTACTCGAATCGCGACCCGCCCACTTCAGTCAACACCATTCGTAAGAAAGATGGTTGGAATTGTGTTTTTTCTAACGGCCCGACTTTAGCTGGTGATTGTGGTCGGCCACTAGTGGCTGCTTATTCGACGGCCTGTTGCGTCTTGGGATTACATTACAAACTGGTCACTGAGTCCAATGGCAGTAAGATAGGAGTTTCAATTCCAGTCAGTCAAGAACGTGTGGCCCGCGAGTTTAGACTTGCAGGCCTCATAAAGGGAGTCATGCCCGGTGAGGACGAAGATACTATAAACGAAAACACTGTTGTAGAGGATCAAGTTTTTACTAAGCATAACCCTGTTTCTGAAGAATATGGAACTACGTCTGAGAATGTTATGGTTTTAAACCGGCAGCGAATGTCTGGGTTCCGAGAGTCTAAAGTTGAAAGGACTCCATATAGTCAATTTATGGAAAACCGACTGAAAGGTCTGGTCCATACTTTTTCAACATGGATGCCACCACAGTTAGACTTTCGGTCGACGGATGGTTGGAAGCCAGCTAATGCCCTGATAAAAAATGTCAACGCCATATCATCTAACTGGGATACTGATAGACTTTTGAGCATCCAGAACGCTTTGGTGGAACACTTTCACGGTTTGTTGAGCAATGATCCTGCTTGTTGCCAAATGTTTCCTCTAGGGGTTAATGCATGTGTCAATGGAATACCTGGTGTGGAAGGTTTTGAACCATTAAACAAATCTACTGGTTGGGGTTTTCCCAGAGGTTGCCCTAAGTCAGCTCTGCTTCTTCAGCGCCCGGATGGCACGGCATTATTACCAGATGATCTCCTTCAGCATCATAGAGATGGGATATTAGGCCTAGAAGAAGGCGAGCCCCAACCATACGTGTTTTCTGCCAACCCAAAAGATGAACCAATCGGCGTTGAAAAACACGATCTTCGGGGAGCGAGATTGATTTACTGCTCTAATACAAACTTGACTATGTTGATGAGGCGTTATTTCCTAGGACTTGTCCGATTGTTTTACCGCAATAGAATACAGACTGGTTTTTGTGTTGGTGCGAATGTAGACTCTGAGGAGTGGAATGGGATGTACCACAACTTTGCAGGGTTTTCTAAACTCGTACTTGCAGGGGATTTTGTCAACTTTGACCAGAGGATGCCAGCACTTATTACCCAGACAGCCTTTTCAGTCTTGATTTGGCTGAATTGTCGACTTGGCGAATTTGGAGATCGTGATAGAACTGCTATGTTTTCACTGATGAGGGTGATCACTAATCCTTTTGTTCACCTGAACGGATATCTGATGCAATTCTTTGGCACCAATCCGTCTGGTCAGGCGCTCACTACCCAGATGAATTGTGTGGTGGTTTTGGTTTACCTCATATATGTCTGGGTTGAAGTGGGCTATTCAATCCCAGATTTCTTTAAGCACACTCGGTTCTGCATGTATGGGGACGACCATATAGTCTCGGTAAAGCCTGGGTTTGAGAAATTTAATTACACCAGCGTTTGTAGAGTGTTGAAAGCTCGTGGTATAGGTTACACCACGGCATCCAAGACCGAGGCAGATGGCATGACATATGAGGATTTGGACGATGTGCCTTTTCTCAAGAGACGTTTTTCTCCCTATTGTGGTATCATGTTGCCCGTTTTAGAGTTTAAAAGTATTTCTAGGGGTTTGCACTGGTGGAAGTCTTCAGTCGTAGTTGAGTACCAAACTCATATACTGGAGACTCTTTCGGCTCGTTGGAATGGTGTGATGTGGGACAGAGTCAATGCACCTCCTGTCCAAGCCGCCATCATCGAGTATTGTAGTGAGTTTGGCATAACGATGCCAGAGACGCTTTTTCCGTCTTTTGAGGCCAAATTGAAACAATTTCATGCCAGCTCGATGGCGTGGCGTGAGGCTTTTGGTCAAGAAACTCCGGGTTATGCCGAGTTTCTGCGGGGGCATCCATTCCTATTGGAGTGAGCCCCCGCACTGTCTGGACCAAGACATTAAACGGGTCGCGCTAGACGAGCGCGGGTTGTGTGGGAATTTACATATGCCTGTCCCCCGGCGTTGGGGGTATACGATGGTTGTAGTGACGATCAACACCATAAGTTGATACCAGTCCCTTGAATGATAGTTACTTAGCTTGTCATTGTTCTCCACAAGTGAGAGGATCATTCAATGAGTCACCTGAACGGTATTTACCGTAGGCTTAGTGAACCATGAACAGAAACCTCAATCTAGCAATAGGTAACGCTAGATTGATTTAAAGACTACCTGCTTCATTTATTAAAATTAACACGGCGGAAACGCCAAAAACAATCAAATTCGGAAACACACCCCTCACCCAAACATCACCTAGTGAGGTTGATTCGCTTTCTGAATTTTTATCACGCCCCGTCCTTGTGTCGACAGTGTCCTGGGCTGAAGCTGGCCACATCAATACGACTTTAGACTTGCTGAGTCTGTATTTATCTGTGCCCGCTATTGCAAAGAAAATGGCTGGATATTCTCGAATGCGTTGTACTCTCAACGCTCGAGTTGTAACTAGTGCATTACCTTTCCAGTATGGTGCAGCAATGGCCAGTATCCAACCTTTCATCACTGCTGGACCCTTTGACTCTGTAATGACCCAACCATGCAAATATGAGGGTTGGGACGGCTCCACATACGATATGAGCCAAATGTCTCAATCCCCGCTATCCGGTTGGCTTTATCCACAGAATGCTACGGAGTTGTGTTTTTCAATACCCTATCTACATCCTGATGAGTGGATGCCACCTTGGCCCGTAACTGGGTATATGTGGTTATTTTTGAGATCACTTGAAACTTTACGCACAACCCAAGTGTCCGGCACACCTTGCACCGTCAGTACTTACGTTTGGTTGTCGGATGTGGAGTTGTCTGGTCCAGGAACTGAGTATCAGTCTGGCACTCTCAATGGGGTGTCATCTGATCTTAAACGATTGGGCTTGCACACTTATGCTGATGCGGCCAAGACTATGAGTAATGTTGCGAAATTGGTGGGTTTGACTAATACACCATCGCAGCTTCACACCACATCTGTGTTTTCAAGCGCCACCGCTAATATAAGCAGCACTGAACAACATGTCCCGGTGGATGTGTTTTGTAGTGGCAAAGAGTCCCAATTAGACACTGAGCCAGGCCCAAGGGGTTTTCCTGAACAGGACGAGTTGTCAGTTGGCTACATTGGTGCTCGTCCAGCGTTTCTTGCATCAGCTCCATGGTCTGGTACAACGGGTACTAGGATTGCCACCTTTCTCGTGAATCCTTCTTTGAGCAATATTCAATCAATAGCGGCACCCTATTTACATTATATGGCAGTTCACACTCCAGCTTCTCATGTGTCGGAACTTTTCCGATATTGGAGTGGTGATTTTGTGCTTAATGTGCATGTTGTTTGCTCTCAATTTCATCGAGGCAAACTACGATTCTACTATGACCCATCGCCTAAAGTAGCTGATATTATGTCTCTCCCTCCAGAATCGCTGCTACATAGTAGTATCTTGGATATATCCGAATCAACTCAGTGTGAGATAGTGGTCCCCTTTAATTCTCACCGCCCAATGTTAAAAACAGAGGCTTACAGCTCACGAGCAAATCTCGCGAGCATAGCGCAGAGTCTGTATTCAATTGGCACTACGGCACCAACACGGTCTTATACCAAAGACGCTCATATGGGAGTTCTGTCCGTAACAGTGGCTCAGCCACTAGTTTCAACGGGCACTGAGCCAGTTGGTGTGTATTTCACAGTAAGTTTCCGAAATTTGAAACTTGCAAAACCTAATGTAGCTGGCTTTGGTGCAACCATGTATAATGACCTAGCTAGCAAGTACGTCTATCAAGTTGGTGATGGCAACCCTGAAGCTGAGACGTCTGAGACGGAGGTGCTTAGTTCTGAAGTTGTCAAGACTAATGCACAAATGTTTATTGGTGAAGATGTGTCTTCAGTGCGACAGCTGTTGCACAGATCGATTTATTACACATCAGTTGCTCCGCCTGTCAATATCGGTGGCACTGCGGTGACACCATCAACTTACCAATCTTACAAAATTTCTATGCCTGTTCGACCAGTCACCCGCGGGAATGTGTCCACAACAATCCCACTGTCCTTTAGTTATACTAAGAGAACTGGCGGAACGTTCTATTCTTATGTGAATGAGACTTTCTTTAACCATATGATTCAATGCTATATTGGATTTAAAGGCTCCTTTCGCTGGAAAGTTGTACCAATAGCTGGGACGATAAAGGCGCTCTCTCTGGTTGATAGGCAAATACCTGTCTTACAACCAAAGTATTATGCCACGGCTACGTATGGATCGTCTAGTCGAACTCAGGTGCGTACAGAGATGCACAATGAATTTGGATCTGGGTCTGCAGTTTCCTTAGGCTCTGATGGGGCATTGACTGTGGAATTTCCAGATTACACTCTATCTCGCTACCGGCGCTCCATGTATAATGGGGCTGCTGGGGCGATTTATGCGTTGTTCGACGAGCGGGAATTGTATAATTCTATGGAGTTGACTATAGAGTACAACACCGACTTCTTGGTAGATATGTACTTTTCCACAGGACCAGACTTGCAAATGTATGGTTACTGGCGGGCTCCCCACGCGTTTTTTACGGAGGGTCTCCCTCCGCCTGGTGATCCCGACGACAACTAATATATTTATTTAATACCCACTCACATGAGGCCGAGTGGGCGTACTTCTTCCTCAATTACTCAATCGGGCTTCGTGGACCCGTTCTGATCTCGTAACATCTACACAACCTAGTTACTGGCTATCTCCAGTTTTCTCCTAATAGGGCTAATTTAGTTCAAATAATGATTTGAGTCGCGTCTAAAAGCATAATCTCGAACGTATCACTGTCCACCCCTATTTTAATACTTGTTAACACTTGGCGTTAGCAACTGACATTAGTCAGAACCAT
>Ga0138285_1092384_pt1 | contig 10251 bp, 1 predicted proteins | sample S_130626_E_mt_FD_106916 | JGI IMG/M metagenome (GOLD analysis project Ga0138285, IMG submission 106916) | Freshwater microbial communities from Lake Simoncouche, Canada - S_130626_E_mt (Metagenome Metatranscriptome) | ecosystem: Environmental > Aquatic > Freshwater > Lake | place: Canada: Quebec... | reverse complement strand
CATCATTGGTCATTACCAACTTGTGAACAAAACAAAACATGAAACCCCTCGCAGCTGTTTCGCGCCAAATTCCGGGAGTCGCGCCACCGGATGCCGCAGGAGTCGACAAGCCTTCCAGGCCCGGCTCCGCCCTCGACGGGACTACGAGTCCAGCGAGGTTCAGGGAATCCTGTTATGGCCCAGGCAGAATCGGGCCTGAGCGCAGGAGAGCTCGGGTGTATGCCCGGCTAGCATCCAGGCTGGCCGGGGTCGTACACTCGGATGCCGAATCCGTTTTGGAACTGCTGACAAAGGTGGTTCCCGTTCGCGCGGCCTGCGCAGCTCTTACCAGCGTCCTTTCCATTGTTGCCTTGGGTGTTGCTCTCGTTCAGGGCGCACCGAAGATGACAACCGCTATGCTGGCCTTGACTGCCGCCGCCTCAATTTTGGCGAACATCGACGGACTCAGCTTGAACACTGTAGCCGGCGCTGTCACGGCGCTGTACACCGCCGAAGGTGCGCCGCCAGGAGCGGCGGACGGTTCCGAGCCTTCGACCAGTGATGGCTCACCGCTCGAGCCATCTGATCCCATTATCGAGGAGATTGAGGCACGCGCCGTCCCGGCAGCTGAGCCTGCTCCGGCATCTTTGTCTGATGAGTTCGCCGCCGAAGCCCGACGGCTGGCGGACAATATTCCGCCCAACGTCAAGCATGCCGTCAGCTACATCGATAAAGCTATGATCGTGTGGTGCACCAAGCGATGCACAGAACTCGGGCTCAAGGTCCATCACTGTCCATCACCAGTCGGCCGAGAACCGGCTGTGTTGGCAAGGTGCACACAAGAGCAGATCAATGCGTATCGAACGTATCAATTCACGGCGATGTCGACACATGCCGTCGCCCACGCCGCCCCCGATGTTACTGCGATAGCCACGACGGCAATCAACGCCCTAGCCGCCATTACCTTGGTCGGACTGAAGCTTAGCGGGTCGTCCGTCGACGACATTGTTAAATTAATCTCGCAAAAGAACGCACTGATGGGTGAATACAACAACATTAAGGACGTCGCCCACACCCTCGCAAAAGAGATATTCGGTTTGGACCTCGGCCCAGCCGCGAACTTCACCAAGTCGTTGTTGGGTCTGATTGAGCGTGGCAACGCCCTCACCATCATTGCCATGCAAGACGTTTACCGCGACGACAACTTCATGCGCATGGATCTGTTTTTGAAGGACGTCGAAAATGCAATTGCCACTGCGAGATCCATCAAAGACGCCAATACGTCGCCAGCGTATAACCTCCTGATGTCGACTTACAACAAGGTCAAAGAGATGTTGGACACAGCCAAACGCCAGCGGCTGATGAGCGGCCATCGACAGGAGCCAGTTGTCATCCATCTGTCCGGTCCCCCCGGGTCCGGTAAAACATACTTCGCAACTTACCTGCGCGAGAAGATCTCGGCTGAACTCAACATCTCTCCGGCCGCGTATTCTTGCAACCTCAACGCAGACGACGGATTTTGGGCTTCTTATTGTGGAGAGAAATGGCTCGTCGTGGACGAATTCATGGCCTCCACTGACGACCGGCTCGTCAAGCAGTTCAACGGACTTGCCTCCACAGGGCCGTACCAGATGCAGGGTGCCAGCCTGGCTGCCAAGGAGCAGTGGGCTCAACACGAATTCATTGTCGTGATGTCAAACACCGATCGCGTACAACTGCCCGGCATGTACCTCGAAGCCGCAGCCGCGTTTTTCACACGGTTGCCCACCGTCCGCGTGCGGTTCCCTCAACAAAATCCAGAGGACCCCCGCGCGGCCGCCGGAAGGGCCCCGGATTGCAGCCATCTGCGGTTGGACCGCGTTTGGTATAATCAGGTCGGGGGGGCGTACCGCCTGCATCGGTCAGCTGCGGTGTCGGTCAGCGACATGATCCGCCTAAACGTAGCTCAGTGGAGACGAAACCACGCCGCTTTCCAAGCCCGTGGCGCTGGCGGTCCCGCATTCGCCCGCATTGACCCACCTCAGCAGATTCCACTGGCCGACCCGCCCGAGGCGCTGGTGCACTCGGGGCTCAGCAAGGGCCCATTTACGGTTCACCTCAACGGAGACATGGGGTCTGGGAAGTCGTACTTCAGCGACAACAACCTGCACAGTTATTACGGCGTGCTGTACAGGATGCCCATCGTGGCCATGCCTGGGGAGAACATGCGCGCCCACAGAAAGGCCGTGCCGGCGATCTACGTCTTCGACGACGTTCTCACCGAGGACAATATGATCGAGTATATGGCGTTTTGGGATTCGCTGTCGAGTCGCGACGTCGTATGGCTTATTTCGAACATACCGATCACAGACACGATGTGCTTTCGCAAGTTCAGTGTCGGGCCCATTGCTCTTCCTTACCGAACACGCCGTTATCTTGTCGGCACCAAAGTCGGAACCCACCAGGGGTTCTTGCGTCGCATCGGGGTTCACGGGCTCGTTTGCTCGACAGACTCACCCGAGATCACACTCGACCCTGCCGAGGTCCACGGCTGTTACATCCGGTTCAGGAGAAAGGGGCTCGCGACGACTACCTTCGTCCAACAGGAGGGCGTCATGACGGAGACAATTTGCATAAAAGACTCCATCGCCGCAGCCCGCGCCGCTCACATCGCGGCCTCTGGCACGTTCGTGGTCACGTACAACAAGCCGATACCGATGGCCAGCGCCGATGTGCAAATGCACGCTACAACGTTTGACGAATTAGCTTCGGTCATCTCGTCTGAGAGTGCCCTCATTAGCGCGTTCACCAGCTCGTCTGTGCGGTTTACGGCGTCGCAGCGGGCTTTCGATGCTTTCGTGTCACGCGACGCTCGCGCTCTCGTCTACACTGGTGAGCTAGCGGATGGGGCTGGATTCGACGCGACCGCACGTCACTACGCCCAAGTCTTACAACGATCAGGCGCACGAATTTCAGCATCAATCAGGGCGGGGAGCGCCCTCGCCACTTACCAAGACGGTCATTTGAACATCACTGGAACGGACTCAAACATCGAGGTCACCACGCACAACAGCCATTCCGGTATCATGACTATCATCCTAAATGATGGGGTTGCCATCTCTGCGTCGCAGACTGAATGGATAGCCCGGCTCGCCGGGGAGTCATCATCCGTCATCGACACTTATCCCGGCGGCCATGTTGTGGCGGCGCTGACATATCTCGACTTTTTGTCGTCGACCGGCGCCGACCCACTCGTGGACGCTCGCCTGTCGCTTCTGCGATCCAACTATGAAGTTATGGCCAAGACTGCTCACCTCAAGATCGCGACTGACATCCTCGAGTTTGCTAAGAAGCACACATTCCTGATGGCCGTTTTGGTGCTTGGGACCGTGGGGGGGGCATTAGTCGCCCTGTACCATGCCTTCAAGTCCGACGCACCCGCCCCTGGTTCATCCGTCCAGCACGTGAAGCTGGCCACCGGAACCATACCTCATTCCGACATGGAGGCGCATCACGCCCGGGCCCGCGGCAAGACAAAGGTCAAGAGTGGTGCCCCGGATGATTACGACGCAGAACAAATTACACGATCAGCCCTCAGAGGAGCCAGTTCCATCGAAGAGCGTCGTGATTACATCCATGGAGCCAAGGAATTCGCTGACCTCGGAAGGAGCTGCCACGACTACTACCAGCATTGCGAGCGCGAGCGTAAGCCGCTGCGTTACTCCGAATATGAGGAGAAGTGGGGCCCAAAGAGCCGCGCCAGTGCTCATTCGACCAGCACCGTTAAGCACGGCCAGCCCTTGCCTACGCATCAAATCGCCAACAAGTTCAATGATGGTGCCGTCGTTGTGACCTGCGAGATCGGCAAACTCACGTACACGGTCTTCGGTCTTTGCATCGGCGGTAATGAGGTCCTCACTGTGGCCCACGCCGCCCCCGCTGGGCACACAAGACTCGGGGTCATACGCACTGAAAACGGTATCTCTCACTGGTACCCGGCTAGGGTGCACCACTCATCCATGACGAATGAACTGGCGCTACTAATAGTCGACGACCCAAATTGGAAAGCCGGCCACGATTTGACCAAATACCTCGTCGGGCCGGCCGATGACGTTATTACCGCCGCCATCGCCGTTCGCCCGGCCACCGACGGACGGCCTCTCCAACTTGTGCCTATGTCCTGCACCAACGTGGACGCGGTGTTCTCCAACATCAACTCAGACGCTGTGGCCAAGGTGGACTACCACGGCCACGGGATGATTTCGATGTACACGGGGGGCCAGGGATCGCACTCGTTGACCAAGGGCGACTGCGGATCCCCACTTCTGTCATCCGAATTACACCGGCAAGGAGCTGTGTGGGGTGGACTGTACGTGGGAGAGCTTGGTTCTTCCGCGTTTTTCATCCCTGTCCACAGGGTCATGATCGAGGCCATAAGACCAGTCAAGCCCCACGCCTCCGTCGAGTTGAATTTGGGGGGCCGCCAAGTCTACGTCGACCACCGCACAGCTGGGCTGATAACCCAGAAATCGGATCCTATCTTCGACTTCAGTGGGGAGCTCGATGGTATCGGTGGCATTCTGGGGTACACACCGACCTTCCACGCACATGAACGAAAGAACGAGAAGCCGTGCCGGGTTTCCACCGGCATGGACCCGGCCTTAATACCATCGGCCAAGCGGCCGTGCCCAACCACCGTCAGCGACGTTAGGAACAAGAGCGCCATGACTCCGGTACCCGGTGGCAAGAAGAAAGGAGACTTGAATCTGCTCTACTCCAACGCGAGCGGACAATTTGCCAAGAAACGCAGTGTGGGCCGCCGATACTACGAGCACGTTTTGCCAGAGTTTCTCTTGTCGCTCCCTCCATCAGCGTTCAACGCGCGACGCAAGACGCTACACGAGGTGCTCAATGGGACCAACCCATCAGACCCTTATTACTCCGTGCGCGGTTCGATTGACGTTGATACGTCCCCTGGCATCTTTTACGAGCATTACTTCGCGATGCATGACAAAAAGCTCTTCTTCCGCGGCCATCAGACCGCTGACGGTTGGGAGGTCGACCGCCCCCTAGTTGTCGACACTGCGCGCAAACCTGGTGCGGTCCTAATGGAGCGATTGCGCCTCATTGGCGATTTGGCGCGCGAGGGACGGACATTAGCGTGCCTCGCCAAGACCTTTCAGAAACGGGAGTTGGTGACGCACCAGAAGGCCGATGACGGCAGGGTGCGCACGTGCGAGACCATGGACTTTGCATTCAACCTGTGGATTGCCATGCTGATTGGCGACGTGATGGAGAGGCGCCAATTTGATCGCGCCGGCCAGCACATGGTCATCGGCGCGGACTTTAAGACCGAGGGCACCTGGATGATGCAGCACTTGAAGGAATACAATGCCGATGAAGTGTGCGCAGCTGATGTGCCGAAATGGGACCGTCACACGCACAGCGACCCCATGGAGTTCGCGGTGCGGGCGGCCGGTGAGTGCGCGTTGAGGTCGCCCAACTATGAGGACAAAGAGCATCTGCCGAACGAAATCGACGCTGCCGTGCAGTACTTCATCCGCTGTATTTCAGTGCTCGGTGATGCTGTCTATTGGATCGCCGGGCGTATGCCCACCGGCATCAATTTCACGGCTCACATCAACACCGACGGACACTGCCTCATGCTGAGGGCCGGTACTGCTGAGCGATATGAGCGCCTAATGGGACGCCTGCCCGTTCAAGACATCTTCGGCACCAGCGCCAGAGTGTTCCTGTACGGCGACGACATGATCATCGCCGTCAAGAGACACGCTTACTGGTTGCTTGGGGCTGACGGCATCGTCGACATTTATCAGCGCGCTGGCTATGAGCCAACTAACGACAAAAAAGACGGCCCGCCAACCATGACCCCATATTCGGAGGCGTCGTTTTGCTCCCGGTACTTCATACCCGATGGGAAAATTACACACATGGCGATCAAGCAGAGCACAATCGCCAATTGGTTGCACTGGACGTCTAGCGACGACCCGGACGTAATTGCGGCCAATTTTCGCGTGGCATTGGAGGAAAGCGTGCAGTGGGGTGCAGCTTTCTTCACCGAGGTCCAGAACGCCGTTCGAACGGTCGCCGCTCCGCGGCGATTGAATGTGCGTTTATACACGCATGCATGCGGCGCGGCCTACCTAAAGAGGAAGGTTGCCGGATGCGAATCCGGTAGTCTCGAATCTATGATGATACGAGACGAGACTGCCGTGGACTTAGGGGCCCAACCTACGGAGGAATTTGTTTCCACACCAATTGCGGTTCATTGTTCTTTCAAACCCACTATGACTACCACCCAAATCGACAAGAGGAGCACTTTGCTGGCTCAGTACTTGGACATTGCCGACGAAGGCGGTGCCGTCCGAGCGCTTTGGCTCCAGCGGTACCCGATGTGCATGTGCAAGGGGCTCTTCCACGGAGTCCCCGACAACGTGTTCAAAATGGTGACCAGCCTGACGAGGGAGTGCCAGGACGCAGTCCTTGGTGCTTTCTCCGACCTGACCACCCATCACAAGGAGCCTCGCGTCAAGCTGATCGGAGAGTCCACAGACATGTTGGCCACACTCACCGCGCTCATGGAGTGGGCCTCGGCACATTACGGCGGTCCCATTTCTTGGGACGCGGATTTATCACCGTATGCCCTGGTCGGGGCAGCGATTGGCGACGACAGAGTTGATCCAGCCTGGCGCCCTTACGTCACGCAGGAGAGGATGCCCTGTCGCAGGGCCCTCCGCGACGGGCGCCCATACGACGGGGTGCCAGAGTCAACGAGCGACATGCTGATGACGCGACCGCGCGCCATTGACGTGTCCCGCGGGCTCGAGGTCCTCTTGGGTGACGTGCGGTTCGGCAATCACGCCGCCAGCCTAGTTGCGGCCACTCGCTTTAACCGCATTAAGCGGTTCGACTTCGCCGTGCAGGCCTATTTGACCGGTGACGTATACGACCCTGAGTTCGCTTTGAATGACATCCTCGAGGCTGCCATGGCGGCTGACGTCGACCAATCGCCGCAAAACGACCAGCGGTGCAAGGACATGTTGCTTCGCAGCCCTGAACACCTTACGCCTCCTTGGAAGCGTTACGCTGCCCGCCATGGGCTCCTGGACGGCTTTGGGATTCCGCGTCGCGACCCGGTCTGGGATTGGCACGCGCTCATGCTGCGCCGCTATGACGCAGTCAGCCCGGATCTGGTGGAGGATGATGTCCGTCGCTACGCCGAACACCACAATCTGCTTTACACGCTGAGCTCAGACGGCCCCCCGGCGACCCAAACCATCGAGACGGACCCCTTGCTCAAGTCTATCGCGAAGGGGGAGTGGCCGACCGCCCAGCCCCACTCTTCAGCGACCATTACTCCCTCCATGGGCACTGACCTCGTGGCGCCCATGTCGGAGGGCATGCCTCCTGGTGAGGTAGCCCCCAATGAGGGCCCAGTCTTGGCGACGGGATTCATGATGCCAACGAGCGGCCAACCGGTTGAAATGATGGCCATGGCTGGCTCGCAGCTCACATCCATGGAAGCGGCTCAAAACGTTTTCACCGACGTTGCCAACGACGTCCGAGAAATCACGGATCAGGCCACCCGTGGTACCATTCTGGAAGTCATCTCTTACCTGGACACCTCTAAGTGGAGTGGTTGGATGAGGGACAACGCGGCTCTCAACTCCTTGGCTGGTGGCAGCCCCGAGTATCAAGTCGAGATGCACGGGCCTGCAACCAATGGCGGCTCAGTTGGCTTTGTGTGGCTCCCATACACTCCTCGCACCGGCACGCTGGACATACCATCTGTCTGTCACTACCCGAGAATCGTCCACCGACTCGGCGGCAGCAACACCATCACGCTCGCTCTAGAAGACTCCAAGCTGGCGCCACGAGTCAGGTCCATGGATGAGTTTTTCGAGGGCGCCGGTGGCATTGACACGCCCAGCATCGTCATGTACATCGACCAGCCGCTCAACAACGGAGTGAACCCGGGAACGACCAACACCATCAAGATCACGTACGTCATGCGAGCCCGGTTCGGGGCGCTGTTCCGTATGGGACGTGCGCGTCGCGCGGGCATCGCTGGTGGCGTAATCGGTAAGACGCTTCGCGAGATTTGTCAGACTGGCGGCCTGCGAATGATGTCAGGGCCGGGCAACAACAACTGGCCCCTGCAGAGTGGCGCTGTCGCTTCACCGAATGACTGGACCCCGCCCGGGATCGTCACTCCCATTCGTGGAGCATTAATCAACCAGGACTCTAACTTCATTGCAACGGGGAGCGGCAATTTCCACCCCAGCGCGGTCACCATAGGCAATGCCGGATATCCCAACTTGATGATCCAACACTTCAACCGTGTTTATGGGTCTCCGGAGGACATTCCGTTCGGGCTCGGCTCTTCAGCGATCAGCGACGCCAAGATCTTCGCCAATCGCGGCCTCACCGACCCCAACTGGAACACATCCACTTACATCAACAAGACCGGCGCCAAGGTCGGGACATGGAGCCTGACTGTTGGTGGCCAGCTGAAGTCCGCGGATCTCCTTTTGAAACGCGTAGATTTCATTTCTAATGGACAGGCGTCATTCGTCATCCAATACTACATATCAGCCACATACGGAGTTACCATTGATGGGGCCATCAACGAGGCCAATTCCATTTCAACGTCCGCTGCGCAGGCTGGGTGGCGAACCTTCTTTGCTAGCCCGACAACCTACACGACCAACTTTGCCCAGCAGTACACGACCGGATTTCCGAACGTGAAGAGCGTGTTCTTCAGTGACACGGTAACCCCCATCACCGGGGCGTTGTCGTTGCCACCACTCAACGCGCCAAACATGGCCTTGCGAACGCAACTGTCCAACCAGGTGGCGAAGTTTGTCGACAAACAACTCGGCAATCAGTACATCAACCTCTTGAGCTGGGCTGGGTACTTGTACGTCAACTGGACGCCTCAGACGGCCTCTATCGTTGACATCGATGGATTCGTGTGCACTAGCGTGCAAGCCGCAAATCCCGCGGCCATCATCCCGATCACGACCGTCCCTGGTGCCACGTATGTGACAACCGCGACGAGAGCTGGTCTGGCGCACGGGGTCACGTTTCGCGGAGACAAACCCCGTGGAATGGGTGCGGAAGAATGGCGCAAGCTGAGGGCGCGAGTGGCCGACTTGCATTTGCATGCGGCTTACGCCCACATCGTCGACAAACTGATGATGTATGGATACTCCGAAGAGGAAGCGAACATTTATGCCGCTTGGAGCCTCCAGACCGAGTGCCTCATTGCCGGCAGATCCACCGTGCCAGAAGAGGATTATCCTGGGGTCGAGTTTGCGACAGCCGTCCCTCACTCCGGTGTGGGGGCTGTCGTTGCCGGCGCCGCGGCCTCTGCCATCGGGGGTGCATCATCGTTCATGGGAGATTGGTTCATCTCCAAACGAGACCAGAAGTTCTGGCTGGAGCGTGCCAAAGTGTCGAATGAGTACGCCACCGCTTTGCAGAACAACAAGCTAACGCGGGAACAGCAGAATGCTCTGGAGAAGATGCAGCTGCAACACGACCAGGCAACTGCGATGATCAACCAACAAGCCAATGGTCGATACACGCAAAATAAGTCGACCGCCATGAGCGCCAATGCTTCGACCCAAGTCGAGCACCACGCTCCCAGAGTCAATCCGGCGCCGAGAGGGATAGAGCAGGTCCCCAATGAACCGCCGGCCTACGACATGAACAGAGAGAAAATTGTGCACTACCAACAACGCACAACCGGGACCTCGCCGGACGACAGCTTATCCGACGAGAAGTTTGCCCACCAACGACCGCGCACGGTTAGTACCGCATCAACCACTGCCTCCGAGAAGGAGGCTCGCGATGCACCACGCGTGGAATGGGGCAGGCCGGTCGAGGCCCGCAACACGAATAGGACCACTGAGGCTTATAACACGTCCATCAGTCGTGCCCAACCACAGATAGACCACGAACCGGAAGCCGACGTCATATCGCGCTCCGACAACGGATCGATGCGCTCGACGGCGAGCTCTGCGAGCTCCCGCGTCTCCGTCTTGCATTAGCTGAGTGCGTTGCGCTCAGCCCAATTTCACCATGACAATGACTTATTGATTCATGGTCCACAGGTCACCCCACCCACAAGGTAAAGGGGGCCTTTTTGAATTTTAATTTTACATTTAACTTTTAGACAACGCCATTCGGCGCTTTTAGATTACTTCTTGAAAGACCGGGTGGTCTTTGGTTATTTTATTACTACTTTACTTATTTTACAATATAAAT
>Ga0138285_1176633_pt1 | contig 10503 bp, 21 predicted proteins | sample S_130626_E_mt_FD_106916 | JGI IMG/M metagenome (GOLD analysis project Ga0138285, IMG submission 106916) | Freshwater microbial communities from Lake Simoncouche, Canada - S_130626_E_mt (Metagenome Metatranscriptome) | ecosystem: Environmental > Aquatic > Freshwater > Lake | place: Canada: Quebec... | reverse complement strand
GACAATGTGACGATGCAGGTTGAGTTGATCGCACCGATCGCGATGGACGAAGGCCTGCGTTTCGCGATCCGCGAAGGCGGCCGCACCGTTGGTGCCGGCGTCGTCGCTTCGATCGTGAAGTAAGTAAAGAGCAAGCGCACAAGGTCGAACGAGACAGGCCCCAGGGCCAGAGGTTGAGATTATGGACAGCCAGAATATCCGCATCCGCCTTAAGGCGTTCGACCATCGCGTGCTCGATCAGTCGACCAGCGAGATCGTGAACACGGCCAAGCGCACTGGTGCGCGCGTTCGTGGGCCGATCCCGCTGCCGACCCGCATCGAGAAATTCACCGTCCTCCGCTCGCCGCACATCGACAAGAAGAGCCGCGAGCAGTTCGAGATCCGCACCCACAAGCGTCTTCTCGACATCGTCGATCCGACCCCGCAGACCGTTGACGCGCTGATGAAGCTCGACCTCGCTGCGGGCGTGGACGTCGAGATCAAGCTCTAAGGAGCCTCTGACATGCGTACAGGTCTTATCGCCAGGAAAATGGGCATGACGCGGGTGTTCTCCGCCGAAGGCAACCATGTTCCCGTAACCGTTCTCCAGCTCGACAAGGTGCAGGTCGTGGCTCAGCGGACCACCGAGACAGATGGCTATGAAGCCGTCCAGCTCGGCATCGGTACCGCGAAGGTCAAGAATGTCTCCAAGCCGATGCGTGGGCACTACGCCAAGTCGAGCGTTGAGCCCAAGCGCAAGCTCGTCGAGTTCCGCGTTGACGCCGACGGGCAGGTTCCCGTGGGCGCCGAGCTGACGGCCGATCACTTCCTCGTTGGCCAGCTGGTCGATGTGGCGGCGACGTCCATCGGCAAGGGCTTCGCGGGTGCCATGAAGCGCCACAACTTCGGCGGCCTCCGGGCCACCCACGGCGTGTCCGTCTCGCACCGTTCACACGGTTCGACGGGTCAGCGCCAGGATCCGGGTCGTGTCTTCAAGGGCAAGAAGATGGCCGGCCACATGGGCGCCAAGCGCGTCACTGTGCAGAATCTTCAGGTTGTCTCGACCGATGTCGAGCGCGGCCTGATCCTGATCAGGGGCGCTGTCCCCGGTCCGAAGAATGGTTGGGTGCTGGTGGCAGACGCGATCCGCAAGGACGTGCCGGCCGATGTTCCGCGCCCGGCCAAGTTCAAGGCGCCCGAAGGCGTCGCACAGGCGGCAGCCCCCGAGGCTGAAGCCCCGACCGAGCAGGCGTGAGCACCATGAAAGCGGAAGTCACAACCCTAGACGCCCAGGCAGCCGGCAGCATCGACCTCTCGGACGAGGTGTTCGGCCTGCCCGCGCGCAAGGACATCCTGCACCGCGTGGTGCTTTGGCAGCTCGCAAGGCGCCAGGCCGGCACGCACCGGGTCAAGACCGTGAGTGAAATCTCGGCCACGACCAAGAAGATGTACCGCCAGAAGGGCACCGGTAACGCCCGTCACGGCGCCAAGAAGGTCAGCCAGTTTCGTGGCGGCGCCAAGGTCATGGGTCCGGTTGTTCGCAGCCACGCCTTTGATCTTCCGAAGAAGGTGCGCGCCCTCGGGCTGCGTACGGCTCTCTCGGTGAAGGCGGCCGAAGGCAAGCTTCGCGTGCTCGACACGGCGATGCTGGCCGATGGCAAGACCAAGGACCTGAAGGCCAAGCTGGCAAAGCTTGGCTGGGGCAGCGTTCTGGTGATCGACGGCCCCGCCGTTGACCAGAACTTCGCCCTGGCGGCCCGTAACCTTATTGGCATCGACGTTCTGCCCAGCGTCGGCGCAAACGTGTACGACATTCTTCGCCGCGACACCCTGGTGCTTACCAAGGCGGCGGTCGAGGCCCTGGAGGCGCGACTGAAATGACCACCTGGAAGCAATGGCCGGCGACCAAGCTGTCCGCCACACATGTTTACGATGTGATCCTGAGCCCGATCGTGACTGAAAAGTCCACCCGCGGCTCGGAGCACAACCAGATCACGTTCCGCGTGCCCCTCACGGCGTCAAAGCCTGAGATCAAGCAGGCGGTGGAAACCCTGTTCCGTGTCCAGGTGACCAAGGTCAACACCTTGATCGCCGAGGGCAAGACCAAGCGTTTCCGCGGTCGGCTTGGCAAGCGGACGGACATCAAGAAGGCGATGGTGACTCTGGCCGACGGCCAGACGATCGACGTCACCACCGGCATCTGAGAAGAGGCACGCGATGGCGCTCAAATCATTCCGCCCGATCACACCGTCGCTTCGCGGCACGGTACTGATCGATCGCAAAGGCCTTTGGAAGGGCAAGCCGGTCAAAACCCTCACTGAGGGCAAGTCGGCGAACGGTGGCCGTAACAACCATGGACGCATCACGATGCGTCGTATTGGTGGCGGTCATAAGCAGTCTTATCGGTTGGTCGATTTCAAGCGCCGCAAGTTCGACATCCCCGGGATCGTCGAGCGGCTTGAATACGATCCGAACCGTTCGGCCTTTATCGCCCTCATCAAGTATACTGATGGCGAACTTGCCTACATCATCGCTCCCCAGCGTCTTGCGCCGGGCGATCAGGTGATTGCCGGCAAGAAGGTTGACGTGAAGCCTGGCAATGCCATGCCCCTTCGCTCGGTGCCGATCGGTACGATCGTGCACAATGTCGAGATGAAGATCGGCAAGGGTGGCCAGATTGCACGTGCAGCCGGTACCTATGTTCAGCTGGTTGGCCGTGATGGCGCCTATGCGATTGTACGTCTCGCCTCTGGTGAGCAGCGTCTGATCCATGGCGATTGCATGGCCAGTGTCGGGGCGGTTTCAAACCCCGACAACCAGAACGTAAAAATCGGTAAGGCAGGCCGTAATCGCTGGTTGGGCATTCGCCCGTCGGTGCGCGGTGTCGCCATGAACCCGATCGACCATCCGCACGGCGGCGGCGAAGGCCGCACATCGGGCGGCCGCCATCCCGTCACCCCGTGGGGCAAGGGCACCAAGGGCAATCGGACCCGCCAGAACAAGCGGACCGACGCCTTTATCATTCGGCGTCGCAACGCCAAGAAGAGCTGACGGAGAGCATTCGTGACCCGTTCCGTATGGAAAGGCCCGTTCGTCGACGGCTTCCTCCTGAAAAAGGCGGAAAACAGCCGCGGCTCAGGGCGTAAGGACGTGATCAAGACCTGGTCGCGCCGTTCGACAATCCTGCCGCAATTCGTTGGCATGACCTTCGGGGTCTACAACGGTCATAAGTTCATCCCGGTGATCGTGTCTGAGGACATGGTCGGCCATAAGCTGGGAGAATTTTCGCCGACCCGGACGTTCTACGGCCATGCCGCCGACAAGAAGGCGAAGAGGAAGTAGCCGTGGGCAAGAAAGCGAACGACCGCCGCGTCGCCGAGAACGAGGCCCTTGCAGTGGGCCGGATGATACGTACGTCATCCAGAAAGCTGAACCTGGTCGCCCAGACCATCCGCGGTCTCGCGGTGTCCCGGGCTATCGCTCAGCTTGCGTTCTCCAAGCGCCGTGTGGCGAAGGACGTGAAGAAGGTGCTGGACAGCGCCGTGGCAAATGCCGAGAACAACCACCGTCTCGATGTAGACCGGCTGGTTGTTGCTGAAGCCCATGTGGGCAAGGCACTTGCCATGCGCAGGTTCACGACGCGCGGTCGTGGCCGTTCGGCCTCGATCGTCAAAGAGTTTTCCAACATCACCATCGTGGTGCGGGAACGTGGGGAGCAGGCGTAATGGGTCAGAAGGTTAATCCGATCGGCCTGCGTCTGGGGATCAACCGGACCTGGGACAGCCGTTGGTACGCCAACGATCGCGACTTTGCCGGCCTGCTGCACGAGGACCTGCGTATCCGCAAGTACCTCGAGAGCAAGCTTGCACAGGCCGGCATCAGCCGGATCGTGATCGAGCGGCCGGCCAAGAAGGCGCGCGTCACCCTTCACTCTGCCCGTCCGGGTGTGGTGATCGGCAAGAAGGGCGCCGACATTGAAAAGCTGCGCCTGGAGCTGGCGAAGCTCACGAAGTCGGACGTCAGCCTGAACATCGTTGAAATCCGCAAGCCGGAAATCGACGCCAAGCTGATTGCCGAAAACATTGCCCAGCAGCTGGAGCGCCGTGTTGCCTTCCGTCGTGCCATGAAGCGCGCGGTTCAGTCGGCCATGCGCCTGGGTGCCCAGGGCATCAGGATCAACTGCGGTGGTCGTCTTGGTGGTGCCGAGATTGCCCGCGTCGAGTGGTACCGTGAAGGTCGCGTGCCTTTGCATACCCTGCGTGCCGACATCGACTTCGGTCGGGCGACGGCTCACACGGCGATGGGCACATGCGGCGTCAAGGTCTGGGTCTTCAAGGGCGAGATCATGGCCCACGACCCGATGGCTCAGGACAAGCGTCTTGCTGAACAGCAGCAGGCTGGGGCAGGTCGCGAGCGTGACCGTGAGCGTGGGGATCGGCCGGATCGCGAACAGCGTCGTGGCCGTCGTGCACCCCAGGCCGACGCAGCCGGCGCCGAGGGCGAGGGGCGGGAGTAAGGGATCATGCTGTCACCGAAGCGCACTAAGTTCCGCAAGGCCTTCAAGGGCCGTATCCACGGCGTTGCCAAGGGCGGCACGACGCTGAATTTCGGTTCCTATGGCCTGAAGGCCATGGAGCCGGCTCGCGTCACCGCGCGGCAGATCGAGGCGGCTCGCCGCGCGATCACGCGTCATATCAAGCGTACCGGACGTGTCTGGATCCGCATATTCCCGGACGTGCCGGTTTCTAAGAAGCCGACCGAAGTCCGCATGGGCAAGGGCAAGGGCAGCCCTGAGTTCTGGATGTGCCGGGTAAAGCCGGGCCGGATCATGTTCGAGCTGGACGGTGTCCCGGCGGAGTTGGCCAAGGAGGCGTTCGATCGTGGCGCCGCCAAGCTCCCCATGGAGACGCGCGTCGTCAGCCGGCTGGGTGAAGGAGCCTGAACGTGACAAAGGCCGCCGAATACCGGGGCAAGACCCCGGATGAGCTCAAGGACACCCTTGTCTCCCTGAAGAAGGAGCAGTTCAACCTGCGCTTCCAGAAGGCAACAGGGCAACTCGAGAATACCGCCCGACAGGGTCAGGTGCGCAAGGATATCGCGCGCATCCAGACCGTGCTTCGGCAGCAGAACGCCAAGGCGTCGTGAGCGCGGGGCGAGGAGAGACCAGATGCCGAAACGCGTGATGCAGGGCGTCGTCGTCAGCGACAAGGGCGACAAGACCATCGTGGTGCGGGTGGAGCGGCGTGTGCTGCATCCCGTGCTGAGGAAGGTCGTACGCCGTTCAAAGAAGTTCCACGCTCATGACGAGACCAATCTCTACAAGATTGGCGACATCGTGCGCATCGAGGAATGCCGTCCGATTTCCAAGCTGAAGACCTGGTTGGTCATCGGTGCGGGTTCGGCGGGCGGCAATCCGGCGAGCGAGTGATCAGGTACGGCGCTGGCGCGCCAGAGGAAGGTAGACTGTCATGATCCAGATGCAGACGAACCTGGATGTCGCCGATAATTCAGGCGCTCGCAGGGTGCAGTGCATCAAGGTGCTGGGTGGCGCGAAGCGCCGCACGGCCGATGTGGGCGATATCATTGTCGTTTCCGTCAAGGAAGCGATCCCGCGCGGCCGCGTGAAGAAGGGCGACGTCCATCGGGCCGTCATCGTACGGACGGCGAAGGAAATTCGCCGTGCAGATGGCAGCGCGATCCGCTTCGACAAGAATGCGGCGGTGCTCATCAACAAGCAGAACGAGCCCATCGGCACCCGCATCTTTGGCCCGGTGACCCGTGAGCTCAGAGCAAAGAACCACATGAAGATCATCAGCCTGGCGCCCGAGGTGCTGTGATGGACCGCGTTGAAAAGGTCAAACTCCGTCTGAAGAAAGGCGACAAGGTCGTCGTTCTTGCAGGCAAGGACAAAGGCAAACACGGCGAGATCGTGCGGATGATCCCGCGCGAGCTGCGTGCGGTGGTGGCCGGCGTCAACATGATCAAGCGCCACACGCGCCAGACACAGACGACGGCCGGCGGCATCATCGAGCGCGAAGCGCCGATCCATGTCTCCAACCTCGCCATCGAGGACCCGCGTGACGGTCAGCCGAGCCGCGTTGGTTTCAAGGTGCTTGAAGACGGCCGTAAGGTCCGCTTTGCCAAGCGCTCCGGGGAGGTCATCGATGTCTGATACGCCCAAAACGCTGCCCAGGCTAAAGACCCACTACGAGACCGTGGTGCGTCAGAAGCTGATGGAACAGTTCGGGTATGGAAACCCGATGCAAGTTCCCTCGCTCGAGAAGATCGTGATCAACATGGGTGTCGGCGAGGCCGCCGGCGATTCCAAGAAGATCCAGGGTGCGGTTGCCACGCTTGCGCTGATTGCCGGCCAGAAGCCGGTTATCACCAAGGCCAAGAAGGCGATCGCCGGCTTCAAGCTGCGCGAGGGTGTTCCTGTCGGTACAAAGGTCACGCTTCGCGCCGACCGCATGTACGAGTTCCTGGACCGCCTGATCACGATTGCCCTGCCGCGCGTCCGCGATTTTCGCGGTGTGCCCGGCAAGAGCTTTGATGGCCGTGGCAACTACGCCATGGGTCTGAAGGAGCAGCTCGTGTTTCCGGAAATCGACTACGACAAGGTCGAACAGGTTCTGGGCATGGACATCATCATCTGCACGACGGCATCGAAGGATGAGGAGGCCAAGGCCCTCCTCGCCGCCTTCGATATGCCGTTCGCGAATTGACCCCAGGGGTCCGGAGGCAGCATGGCCAAGAAAAGCGCCATCGAAAAGAACAAGCGCCGCGAGAAGCTCGTCGTGCGCTTTGCCGCGAAGCGCAAGCGCCTCAAGGCACTTGCCGTCAACGATACGTTGTCCGATGAGGACCGTTTCGCCGCGCGGATCAAGCTTGCGGCAATGCCGCGCAATGCGGCGCCAACCCGCGTGCGTCTGCGTTGCGAACTCACCGGGCGTCCGCGTGCGAACTATCGCAAGCTGAAGCTTTCGCGTATTGCGCTCAGGGATTTGGCTTCGTCGGGACAGATTCCCGGCATGGTCAAGTCGAGCTGGTAGGGAGAATTCGGCAATGGCATTGAGCGATCCGCTCGGCGATATGCTGACCCGCATCCGCAATGGGCAGCAGGCGGGCAAGTCAACAGTCCGCTCGCCGGCTTCAAAGCTGCGCCAGCATGTACTCGACGTCCTCCAGTCGGAGGGCTACATCCGCGGCTACAGCGTCCGCGATACCGATCCTGGCAAGTCCGAGATCGAGATCGAGCTGAAGTACCATGAGGGTACGCCTGTGATCCAATCGATCGCGCGCGTTTCCCGTCCCGGTCGCCGCGTCTATTCATCGGTCAAGGACCTGCCGCGCGTGCGTGGTGGCCTCGGCATTGCGATCCTCTCCACCCCGCGCGGCGTCATGTCCGACGCGTCGGCGCGTGGCGCCAATGTTGGTGGCGAGATCCTCTGCCAGGTGTTCTGACCTCAGCTGTTTGGGAACGAGCCATGTCGCGAATCGGAAAGAAGCCAGTTCCAGTGCCGCAGGGGGTGAGTGTCACCCTCGCCGGCCAGGACGTCACGGTTAAGGGGCCGAAAGGTCAGCTTGCCATGCAGCTGGTGGAAGAGATCGAGGCCTCGCAGGTGGCAGACGGTATTTCCGTCCGGCCGCGTGAGGACAATAAGCGTGGGCGCATGATGTGGGGCATGAGCCGCACACTCGTCGCCAATATGGTCAAGGGCGTGTCTGAGGGTTTCCAGACCGATCTCGAGATCACCGGCGTTGGTTATCGTGCGTCAGTGCAGGGCAGCAACCTTCAGCTTCAGCTTGGTTACAGCCATGACGTGTTCTATCCGATCCCGGATGGCATCACGATCAAGTGTGACAAGCCGACGGCCATTTCGGTGTCGGGTATCGACGCCCAGAAGGTAGGCCAGGTTGCCGCCGAGATTCGCGACTGGCGCCCGCCAGAGCCCTATAAGGGCAAGGGCGTGCGCTACGCGAAGGAATTCATCTTCCGCAAGGAAGGCAAGAAGAAGTGATCGGCCGGGGTTACGACCTTGTGCCCGGTGGATGGAGCTGGACGCCATGACCAACCTGTTCGAACGGCGCCGGATGCGCGTGCGGAGTCGGCTGCAGCAGCTTGCCAATGGCAAGCCGCGGCTCTCGGTCTTTCGCTCATCAAAGCACATCTACGCCCAGATCATCGATGACGCCAATGGCGTCACGATTGCGGCGGCCTCTTCGGTCGACAAGGAGCTCAAGGGCTCCCTGAAGACCGGCGCGGACACCGAGGCGGCCCAGCGTGTGGGCCAGCTCGTTGCCGAGCGCGCGAAGGCCAAGGGGATCGATGCGGTCGTTTTCGACCGTGGCGGCTATATCTATCACGGTCGGGTCAAGGCCCTGGCCGATGGCGCCCGTGAGGGCGGCCTGACGTTCTGATCGAGCGCGGGCGAAGGGAAGGGTAAGGCCACATGGCTAAGAGGCAGGATCGCGAGCGCGGGGGCGATGATCGCCAGGACGGCGAACTCGTTGACAAGCTCGTTCACATCAATCGCGTCGCCAAGGTCGTCAAGGGCGGCCGGCGCTTCGGTTTCGCGGCGCTTGTCGTCGTCGGTGACCAGAAGGGCCGCGTTGGCTTCGGCCACGGCAAGGCGCGTGAAGTGCCCGAGGCGATCCGCAAGGCGACCGAGGCGGCAAAGCGCAAGCTGATCCGCGTCCCGCTGCGCGAAGGTCGCACGCTGCACCACGACTGCGAGGGCCATCACGGCGCCGGCAAGGTCGTGCTGCGTGCAGCACCGGCTGGTACCGGGATCATCGCAGGCGGCCCGATGCGTGCCGTTTTCGAGACCCTGGGTGTGCAGGATGTGGTCACCAAGTCGCTGGGTTCATCGAACCCGCACAACATGGTGCGCGCCACGTTCGATGCATTGATCCAGCAGATGAGCCCGCGCATGGTTGCCGCCCGTCGCGGCAAGCGCGTCAGCGATATCCTGGGCAAGCGTGAAGACGCGAGCCCTGAGGCGGAGGCCACGGCATGACTGACAAGAAAACCGTGACAATCACCCAGATCGCCAGCGCCGCGCGCCGTCCCAAGGCGCAGGAAGAGACGCTGAAGGGCCTGGGCCTGAACAAAATGCACCGTACCCGTACCCTGGAGGACACTCCTTCGGTGCGCGGTATGATCCACAAGGTCAAGCACCTTCTGCGTGTCGAGACGCAGGGTTGATCGTCCGGGCTAACACCCGGTCACGAGGACAGAACAGATGAAGCTCAACGAACTCTCCGACAATCCCGGCGCACGCAAGTCACGTATGCGCGTTGGCCGTGGTATTGGCTCGACCAAGGGCAAGACCTCGGGTCGCGGCGTCAAGGGCCAGAAGGCCCGCAGCGGCGTGGCGATCAAGGGCTTCGAGGGTGGTCAGATGCCGCTGCATCGGCGCCTGCCGAAGCGTGGCTTCACCAACCTGTTCCGCACCGAGTACCAGCCCCTCAATATTGGTCGCCTCCAGGCGGCAATCGAGGCGGGCACCCTTGATGCGACGCAGCCGATCACTGTCGAGATCCTGCGGGAGACCGGCGTCATTGGCCGGCATGCCACCAATGGCGGCGTCCGTCTGCTTGCCAAGGGCGAGCTTACGGCAAAGATCGCCATCACGGTCGATGCGGTTTCCGAAAACGCCCGCGCCGCCGTTGAGGCCGCTGGTGGCTCGGTCACGCTGATCGAGAAGCGTGAAGTGCCGCGCAAGGAAGGCAAGAAGGCCGCGCGTCGTGTGGCATCTGCCGCCAAGCGGGCCGAACGCCTGGCCGGCGCGGCAGCCTAAGGCAGTTGAGGTAACGGGGCAGGTACATCTGTGCCTGCCCGCGGGACTTTGGGTGGTTAGGCTGATTGAAGCAGGGCGGGTCTGACCCGCCACCAGGGCTGCACGACGGGTGCAGTTCATTGACGCCCAGGGGCGTCGGAGGACGTTGGATGGCATCCGCCGCCGAGCAGCTTGCAGCAAATCTGAACTTCGGCACCTTCTCCAAGGCGACCGAGCTCAAGAAGCGCATCTGGTTCACCCTGGTTGCACTGGTCGTTTACCGGTTGGGGACGTACATCCCGCTGCCGGGCATCGACAGCCACATCATGGCGGAGATTTTTGGCCAGCAAAAAGGCGGCATCCTCGGGATGTTTGACGTCTTTGCCTGCGGTGCGCTGCAGCGCATGACCATCTTTGCTCTCAACATCATGCCCTACATCACGGCATCGATCATTGTGCAGCTCCTGTCTTCCTTCTCGCCCCAGCTTGAGGCGCTGAAGAAGGAAGGCGAGCAGGGTCGCAAGAAACTCAATCAGTATACGCGCTTTGGCACCGTTTTCCTCGCCCTGATCCAGGCCTATGGCATTTCCATGGGGCTTGAAGGGATGACCGGCCAGGCCGGCAGCGCGGTGCATGATCCGGGCCTGCAGTTTCGCATCACCACCGTGATCACCCTGACCGGGGGCACCGTGTTCCTGATGTGGCTGGGCGAGCAGATCACGGCGCGCGGTGTGGGCAATGG
>Ga0138285_1115407_pt1 | contig 10514 bp, 1 predicted proteins | sample S_130626_E_mt_FD_106916 | JGI IMG/M metagenome (GOLD analysis project Ga0138285, IMG submission 106916) | Freshwater microbial communities from Lake Simoncouche, Canada - S_130626_E_mt (Metagenome Metatranscriptome) | ecosystem: Environmental > Aquatic > Freshwater > Lake | place: Canada: Quebec... | reverse complement strand
CGTAGGCCATACCGGCCTACGTATATCGTTTATAAGCAGGGAATCACTCTGATCCACTAGACGCATCGCGTTGAACCACACATTAGCAGTTGAAACATGACTAGCTCTTGTCGTGTCTACAGGACGTAGTATGCGTAGGTGGTACAAGGAATAGATTTCCTTCAACAACCCCACAAACAAAACACTTCAACCCCGTTTATTCTAAGGTTATTTCAATTCAATCTCAATTTCAATATCCTATATAACCTACACTTGGGAGGGGACAGGCTTTTTCGCGCTTAACGCTTCTTGCCGGTGTTTGACTGATGTCCAATAGGCTTCTATGCCTAGTACGCTGCGTGGAGGCACGCAGGTTGAGAAACCTTACTTATGGAACCTCGTGAATGCTTTGCGAGAATGTTTAGTATCACCACCAAATATAGTATTGTAGTAAAGTATGATAAAACGGAAAAAACAAAATACAAAAATGCAAAATTGAAACGGTGAGTACTTAACATTCTGGCTTTGCACCATGTACTTGTAACATAAGGGGTTTAGATTGTTTATCGGAATAGGTCACTAAGTTAACTCATTGGAGAACCAGTAACGGCGCGGTAACCATATTAATGGGCCGTAGACCTAACCCCCATGACTTTTGTTTCTGGGGCAGTCGGAGGTGACGTTGTATGCAATTAATGAGATGATCCCCGAGGGGAACTGATACAGGCGTTGTATAGTCTTACGCTTATGAAGACGCCTCTGTACCCGCCAAGGTGAGGGTGTGAGTACCGTGACGATGTTTGAAACTCTATTAAGTCGATTCCAAAGCTACAAGACACCATGCGATGTGTAGTAGAGGATAGGCTAGAGTGCTTTATTATAACTGATTTCGCACAGCATCCGGAGTGAAGCCCGGCTCGTCAACGGAAATTCCACTTGGAAACCCAAACTGTTTAGTTTGACTCACGGAGGAGATGTACATGCTAAGATAATCGGATAAAGTATTGGCGATGAGGGCCACGTTACTGTTTAATGGACTAATACTAGCACACTCTGTCGTCCAAGTAGGTTACCATCTTGAGAGTGCTCTCCTGCGGGAGGTTAAAGAAAGAATACCTAAGCAACAAAATGCAAACCACAACTACATGAAAAGTACAACCTAAGAAAATAGATATTACCTATCGCAGCATCAAAATGGCTACGCTAGAACCACAAACGTACTACAACTCCTCTTCGGAGGACATATCTAACGCCTTCGCAAGGGGGCCCGAAACCATGACACCATGGTACAAGAAATGGCTGGAACGACCGCCACTGAAGAGGGCCACCCTCCCAGTGGCCCCGAACGCAACCACCGTAGATGCCATCACGGAAACAATTACGAAGACGACTGGAACCGATAGGTGGATGATATTCAATATGGTTAGTGCTTTGGCCACCCTCCTAACATGTGGCCTGACCATGGATCGCGTCTTACGCATCAGGAAAGGTACAGAAGGCAGAAAGTCGGCCGTGCAAACCGCTGCCTTTGCCTTCGCTGTGGCCATTACTAACCTCATAGCACAGCTCATCCACCTCAGCGGCGCCTCGCCATCGTCGCTTTCCAACCTACAACCGGACAACTTGATGAAAGCCATAAAGACCAAGATAAGGACTATCAGGGACAAAGCGCCAATGGAGGCACAATCCTTAGGTGCGTTCGACGTTGTGGGTCTCGTCCTCAGCATGATAGCCGCTGTTCTATCAGCGGGTATCGTTGGGGCGTTTAAAGGTAAGAAGGACATCGGAGAAGTCATCGGGAACACCGTCGGAAACTGGAGTAAGATGGAGTCGTCATGCTCCAAATTCTCAGAAGTCATCAAGAAGGCAGTTTCCGAATATGACCCAGCCCACGCGATCTTGACGGCCAACGACGAGGCTGACACCCTTATCAATGAACTCAAGGCTATCAGGGATCTGCCTGACATAGACTTCGTGTCCCTGCGTACACAAGCACGCATAAAGGAGATTGACGCAGACTTCACCAAAATCGTCGCCTCCCTACCGAAGGCTAATTCAACATCATCTTACCTGACAACGACATACATGCAGACAGCAAGATCAGTGGAACAAATAGCTCAACGTTTACGACCCGTCATCACATATTCAAACTCGGTTCGGAGAAAACCAGTTTTCGTGAATCTGTGGGGACCCCCCGGACATGGAAAATCCTACATAGCTAATCAATTGTACCTCGATATGTGCGCTTGGATGGTCGAGGAGGGGCATACTGCACTTCCCATGAAACCCATAACAGGCACAGGGGGCGGCGACGCCTACCTGCCACCGTTCGGCGACCAGGAGTGGCTCACTATTGATGAATATCTTGCGAGCGACGACGACAAATGGATACCAGTGGTTAACCAAGTCATATCAGACAACCCGACCACTATATCCTCCGCCTTCATCAAATTCTCTGACGTTCGCTTGCACTTTGTCGTCACGACTTCAAATTTACAGAACGTACCTTATGCTCCAGCCTACATGAGGTCTGAGGTCAAGGACGCTTTCGTGTCTCGACACAACTGGATAGAAGTCATCAAGGACGACTATGACCACACGGTGTCCAGGGACCGCCAGGATAGAACCGTTGCTCCTCGACTGGTCGAGACCACGGTTATTATGGGCAATAAGAACGGCTCGTACAAGAAGGAAAGAAGGACCATCACCTACGACCAACTCCTTAGACAAATGCAGGATGATTGGCTGCTGCTGAACGCAAAATACTTGAAAGCGCAAGAAACGACAAGGCAGATGATTGAAGATCTATCTGCCGTCACAGAAGCGGTGGCATCAGGTCCGACGGTCATCGGACTGTTCGGCATGCCGGGAACAGGGAAAACGTATGGAGTCCAGAACAGGATAGTCCCACCCCTAACCCACACCACCACTGTCCACAATTGCACTACTATCCCCGAATCCCCCACTGGAAAGCCTGGCCTGTACATATTCGATGACATATTTACCACCAGCGACGACCCTGCCACTGTTTGGACCAGGTACAAGAATTTCTACGACCAGTGCACCCGGCAGGACACGATAATTGTCATCGACAACTATATCCCAAAGATCACGTCAAAGTGTCTTGGCCCTGCCGCCCTCAAGATAGCACTCATGGCGCGTGTCTGCAGGCCCCCCATGCTTATTGCCATCATCTTGACCTTGATTGCTGTTGTGTATTGCCCCACGATTGCCTTCGTCCCCACTCTGCTGTATTTCTGGTATGACTTCTCGGCATACCAGACGTACATGTACGATTTTTCCGACCTTCCTCACTCGTCCATTCCTCGGCGTTTGGGTTTCACGGAACAGCACTACTATCGTGGACGAGTCGTCATGCCGGCAGCACCACGCCATCGAGCCTATGTTCTCGATGCCACGTTCGCTCAAGATAGGCCAGAGAGCACTGAACTAAGGACACACGAGATGATGTGGAATGAGGTGACCACTCTTCTGTTTTCACCCGTCTCGGCCCTCTATTATACTCCTGGGACTCCTGTCCTCCCTGAAGACGCCGACATTGACGCGATCTTGCGGTCAGTCTCCAGCAGGGACATACTGGCGGCGGTCACCAATCCGACCGTCGACAACCGGATACACTTCAACCGTGCGCTGATTAAGTCATTTCCTGACTACGAAAGCTTCTTCCGTCTAGTTTCATACAGCGAAGAAGAAACCAAGGCCACACTCGATGCGGCGTTCAGGAGATTACCCTTTTCAGCGAGGGTCTTGGTGGGAACGGCTGACGATCCATTCGTCCACTTCAGTGTTGAAAGAACTGGAGAGGTCAAAGGGTTTTCAGGCCCCGGCGATTTAACCATGAGCATAACCGAGGGCGACGGGTATGTAGACTACCTGGGGCCCAGCGGGGGCCTCCGCGTGACATATCCTGATATAGCCAACAAGACCGTATCGTACGAAGGATTGAGCCCAGCAGAGAGGACCTGGTTAGCAAGCCAGATCACCCATGTGATCGTCAAGGGTATGCACTACAACAACTACATGAGAATATCCGTCCGGGACGCATACCGCGCTGACTTAAAATTCAAGTGCGCTGCGTTTTGGTCGCGTTCCCTAACACTCATTCGTGACAACCCCATCTACTGCTCACTCGGACTCTTGGCCATGTTTACCACGACCGTGCTCACCATCATCATGATGCGGCCCAACGACAAGGAAAACGAGATGGAACACGACGACCACGCTGAATCGTACGAAGCTAAGGACAAGGCTACAGTTAAAAAGTTCACTCGGACGAAGCTAACTAAACCCAAGGCAGAGTCCTATGAGCCTACAAAGCGTGCCGTGAACAAGACGTTCTCGCGCCAACCGTTGAGGCCTAACCCACTGCCTGCAATTGCTGAGGCAATCAATGTCGCGAACATCCCACTGCCTATGCCCGAGTATGTGACTTCGAAAGTTGACATCGCGAGATCTGCCGCGTGCTTCGTGATAACCGGTGGAGAAATGTGTTTCGGAGTGCTCGTGGGGAAAAACAGGATCGTCGCTCCCGGCCATATTGTGATCGACCGGGATGAGCCTATCTACGTTCAGACCCATGACGCAAAGGCGAGTAAATCGACGTCCTGGCCGGCGAGGATAGTAAACCTTTTCCCCGAAAGGGATCTAGCATTCCTGGAAGTTGACGACAAGCGCTTCCCGCAGCAGAAAGACATCGCTAAGCACTTCCTTAAGGCCAAGGATGCTCTCTCAGCTTCGTCAGCGATTTTGTACATACCTGGAGAAACAGGTTGCATGGTCGTTTCGAATGCTAGCTTTGAGAGCAAAATAGCGCCAGGATCCATCTACGACGTCAACGTGCCCACATGGAAACCATCCCAGAAGATATACAGCCTTAACTACTTCACCACTACGCGTGTGACCAAAGCAGGTGATTGTGGTAGTCTCGTCTTCGAGCAGAGCGGAAAGCACGAAAATCGTGGTTTCATGGGCATTCACATCGGCACCCGCGGGCACTCACGCGGCCTAGTAGCTTCCGTCTTTCAAGAAGACTTGGCCGAAGGATTTTCAACGGACTGCCAAGCGCTGGGAGTCAGTGACGACTATTGGACGACCCCAGAGTCCACTGTCATCCTGGGCAAGGAGTACATACTGACTGATCTGCTAGCCTTGACGATGCCGCCCACCTACACTGATGAGGGACATGATATACCCGATACTGACAGGTTGACTAGGGTCGGCTACGTTGCGGAATGGTTTAGCCCCTCGTGGAATAAGGGAGGTGAGTTCCAGAATACCATCATTTCAGATCACCTTGACCCCAGGATACTCCCGAAGGACCAGGCTCCCGCCCCCGTGTCGATCAAGGACCCAGGCATACATCCGGACTTCCTGAACGCCATGCCAAAGGACAGGTGTAACAGACCATCTATAGGGGCCAAACAACTCGCGAATATATCGGGGCCACGTAAGGAAATTAGTGGGTCACTGGCCTCGCGGGTGGTCACATCTCTAGTAGCGATGTGGACAGCGATTCCAGAGATGCGTGATTGGAGACTTCTTAGCACGGAGGAGACCTTGAGTGGGATCCATGAGGGACCATATGCTGGCCTCTTAGGGCCTATTCGGCTCGACACGTCTCCGGGCATGCCATACAAGAAGTTCAAGAACTCCCACACGAAAGGCCACTTCATCGAGAATACGGCACCAGAAGGACAGACACCGCGGTTGGCATTCAAGGAGGATAGAGCAGGTCAACTGCTGAAACAGGCCTATGACCTCCGTTGGGAGAGAGCCCACCAGGGACAAAGAGTCATGAGGATCGTGGACGCCAACCTGAAAGTCGAATGCGTCAAACTGAAGAAAGTCACTGAAGGCAATGGAAGGTTGTTCCTAGCCGAAGCGCTAGACCCCTTCCTCTTTCAGAGGCGAATCTTCGGGATGAGGCAGGCCATAATCATGAAGACTAGGTTCCTTACTAAGTTCATGCACTCCACCACCGGTATCAACGTGTACGTGGAGTTCAAGAACTTATTTTCGCAACTCGTACGAGTAGGAACTCACGGATTCGACGCTGACTTCTCTAAGTTTGACAAGACGATCCCCGATTGGGCGTGGGCGGTTTACAAACATGCTCTCATCTTGCACGCTAAAACGTGCGGTTGGGGCTTGTTGGACCAGGAGCTGGAGAATCTCATTTCGGTGTTGGTGGACGATCTCAAGGAGAAGTTCTACCTCTTTGAGGGAGTTCTCTACCGTTCGAGCGGCGATATGGCTTCTGGGGTGTACCCCACCAATATAGGCGACTCCGACCTCTTGGACATCATATTCATCGCCTGCACCCTAACGATTATAGACTCGGATGACGAGGCGCGAGAGATGTTCTTGCTTCCCGACGGGTCCATTGACTGGAACAGATTCAATGATTGCGTCACCTGGTTCACCCATGGAGACGATTTCATTGCATCGGTCTCAGACGAGTGGACTCGACTGTTCAACTTCGAAGTGTACCAGGATTTTATCACAGGCGTCGGTATGGTCATGACCACCACAGATAAAGACAACGGCGTCTATAAGGTAAAGCCCGTGAAGGACATGTCTTTCATTGGCCGGACTTTTGAGTTCGACGTGTCTCGTAACCAACCCCACGGGAAACTACGAAAGACGGCCATCAACCGGATGGTGCACTGGACCACGGACACTTCTAACGACCAGTTGGAAGATGTCTTGGCCTCAGTCGAAATCGAGCTCAGGGCCTACCCCAAAGACGAATACAACGTCATCACCGGAGAACTGCAGCGGGCGTTTAAAAAGGTTGGCATCGTCTACCCTTTTAAAAGCTGGGCAAACGCCCGCTCACACTTGATAGCCCAGCAAATGGAATACGAACCTGGCACACGCAACCTGGCGTACCAGTCATACATTGAAGACCCCAAAATGAGGAACCTACGAACTGAGGAAACGATTTCTTGCGAAGATTTCTTATCCAACACTTTCGGTTTGGCCCACGCTGGGGGGATAGAAATGAGCCCTGGAGCACTCCGTCCAGGGTTAGGGTGCACCGCAGAAGCCGGTGAGGAGAAGAACGGGCCGAAGGGGCGCGAAACAGGGGTGCAACCCTCTAGTAGTAAACCTGCCGAGGAACGTTCTATACCAGAGGAGAGAAGAGACACACAGGGTGAGACCCGCCAGTGCGACAGCCGTGTCACTCCATACGGTGAAGAAAATAAATGTAACATGGACAAGTTGAATCAAACCATCGCAACCACCACTACCACCACCGAGAGAGGAAACGCCGCACGAGGAGAAGACGTGTGCGGGATCAGAGAAAGGAAAATGCACGGCGCGTCACTCACAAAGCAATTGAGCGAACTCGACCAGTACATCATGAGAGATGGAGCGAGGATCTACATCGAAGCCGATGCTCCCCTAATTCAAAAAGCCTATACGAATCTCACGCTCTACAACGCCGTGGGCTTCAATCCAACAGGCCAGACTATCAAGGTCTGGAACTACGGAGACTTCCTGATGAGGTCCAGGGAACCCGGACTCATCCCAAAGTACATGTGGGCCAACCTCACATGTGGCAATTGCAGCTGCGACTGCAAGGGGGCAGCCGCCCTCATCAATCATTTATACAACAGCCACCCCGATGACTACCACAAGGCGTCGATGCACTACATGCACGACGTCATGAACTATCCTGTGGGAGATGAAAATCAAAAGGATACTAGCACCCAAGCGTCTGAACGAGACACTTCATTGAGGGATATGGTTGATGGCATAAATGAAAACGACAACAAAGTACTCTTGTATATGGCTAATCCAGGTGCAAGACTATACCCAAGACGACCGGAAACCGGACCCACCGAGGAAGAGATCGACGATTACGTTGAAGGACGAGTATCTACAGAAGCCCTGGTGGACAGCATGAAGAATCTCAGCATTGGAAGGATACAGGAAATCCTGGCGTGCATGGGGAGGCCCCTAGTTCAAAGCTTCGAAAGGAACCCCGCGCCCGATGTGGCCAAGGAATATACTAGCGAAGCAGGGCCCCTTGTTACTGAGCAGACCGCAGTGGCGTCCGCGCCTACTGCTGACGCAGCGTCAGGAGCTGCCAGCAATGCCGCCTTGTCAGCAGCCTCGAGCACTGTTGTGCTCAGTGCTGTCGCGGCGCAGGCGCCAGACGTAGTCGGTACTAACCCCGACACCTCCATCGCACCGCTCATGGATTCGCTTTATCCCGTGGAAATGGGGCTCGCTACTGGGCCCCAGTATTCGGAGAGGGCCGTGCCCTACATCGCTCCAGAGCTCATAGGAAACTACAACATTCAGTCGTCCACGGTCACCCCAGGCACCATCATTGCCACTGTTCCCTGGGCGACTTTTGGGCCACGAGCTACAAGCCTTTTCAGGAGAGATATGTACATGGAGGGGCCCACCTATGTCATTACGCAGACCTTCGGGGCTCAAATGACAACAGGCGCCCTCATATGCGCCCAGTTTGGCTTCAACGCGCCGAAGACGCCTACGATTGACGATATGTTGAGAGTCCCCAATACCATCATTGAGCTGAACAACGTTCAATCGCACACATTCCTGCTGTACAGGAATTCGGACAACATGACCACTGCTAAAACAGCAGACATCAACAGCCCCGACAACAGAGGCTTGTTGGTCATCATGGCATACTCCCCAATCCAGACGGCATATGGGAACACAGTTGAGATCAATATGAAGATACTCGCCAAACCATCACCAGAGTTCAGGACATGGGAACCCATGCCAGACTCTGGCGCTGATGGCAGTGACTTCACCAAATACAGGTTCCCAAGAGTGGCATACATCCAGACTGAGGCCAATAGGTGCTCCAACCTCTTTTCTACCATCCCAGGAGATTCCACGTTCGTTTACGAAACGCCAGGGTTCTCCAATACAGCTAGAGTGGGAGGCATGGAGGTCTACAACACCACAGTCACGGAGATGCCCCCCACCGATATTGACAACCGAAAACAACAAACAGGCTACCTATGCCCCACACTTACAACATTGTGGGGCAAAGAGCCATCCGAGAGCCTGCTGGAGACTGCAGTCTATGCGATGAGGCTGAGAGCTGGAAGTGCCATTAAGACAAACCTGGAGGGAGCCGAGGACATCCTCTACTCCAAACCATCGTATCAGAACTTCAAGCAACCAGGCCCTGTTGAACAACCATACGTGGACATAACAGGCACCCCAGTTGGGTACGCTTCCATAGACCATCCTAGCTTTGACGGATACCCGAGTTTCGTTTACCGAAAGAGCGGTTCTCAGGGCATCGTCTATTACAACTCTTTCGCGCTAAATCGCGATGATCTGGGCAAAGAAGTGACTCCTGCCCTTACTCTGGAGAGATGCACAGCTACGGCCTTCTTTGCCCAATCAGTTCCAGCCCCCCACCCCTCCTTGACCGGCGTCAGGTTCACAAACCTTGTGGCGCCCCTAGTTGCTACTGGCAGCACGGGGTCCTACCTGGTAGCTGATCCCGTTGAGGAAGGAATGGCGCGTACGTTTCTAGATGAGAAGGTCGGGTCCGTTAGAGGCAGTCTTTACGAAGGTGACACTCTAATCGGGCCTATCGGCGTCACTGCCGCCGATGGCATCGTTAACTTCTGGATGAATCTCCCAAATAACTCGGAGCGCACCCTCAAGAATGACCTTGTCATAAAGGGAATGCGGCCGTGGAATCCCACTGACGGCTTGGACGCCAGTGCTTCCACAGGTTTCATTTCTCGCGAAACGAACGTCAGGATGGAAGACGTGATAGAAACGCACAGGAGACTAAGGAAGATGAAGGATGGAGATTACGTCTGTCCCCCGCCCATCAGGTCCTTTTCACGCCGACCGGTAACCATCCCCACTGCCTCTCTCTGTTTCACAGAGTCCGGACTCGGGGGAATGATACTGGGCGGCGCCTTATCAGGCATTGGAGGAGGCATATCAGCAGCCTACGATAGGAAATGGATGGCTGCACAAAATGCGATGGACAGAGAGATGGGCCGTTATTCCATCGATGAGATGTATAAGGACAAGCAGCTCCAGAGGAAGCAACAGCTGGATATGCAATACCGACAGCAGCAGATGGACGGGAAAATGAGGCAGTTCAACCTCATGCAACAAACAGGACGACTCGGCCTCTCAGGAGGCCCGCCGCAACTGAGCTCGTACTCGGGAGCCAGCCAGGCCATCATGGGCAAAATGGGTTATAAGGCAGGAGAAGGGCTCGGGAAGCAATCGCAGGGCCGCCTTACACCAATTGTACCTACGGGACAATCCGACAGAAAAGGAGTCGGATTTATCGACACACCAACAACTGCAACAACAGTTGCACAAGTGCACGCTGCCCCAGCTGAGGGAGCCACCAGCGTGTATCTACGCCGACAGGGCATCACGAATGCCTAAAGCAACAAAAACAAACAACGTATAATCTGGCAAATACAATTCGTAACAAAAAATCTTTTATTTGAAATTAATTCAATAAATTGACGAATCAAAAT
>Ga0138285_1015168_pt1 | contig 10543 bp, 2 predicted proteins | sample S_130626_E_mt_FD_106916 | JGI IMG/M metagenome (GOLD analysis project Ga0138285, IMG submission 106916) | Freshwater microbial communities from Lake Simoncouche, Canada - S_130626_E_mt (Metagenome Metatranscriptome) | ecosystem: Environmental > Aquatic > Freshwater > Lake | place: Canada: Quebec... | reverse complement strand
TGTGGGCGCGCGGGTACTCCGCCATAGTATGATCTAGGACCTTGCGGCCTATTCGTATGCATCTTGCAAAGGGGAAACCCTACATCGCGCCTTTCCGGCATGGCTGAAATGCTAATCGGTGGGGTTGGGCAATGTAGTTGTCATGTACAAAGTGGGAGTGTTGATAAAACCAACAAAAGAAAAGTCGGTTCCACACGATGTGTAAAGACGTAAGGTTGGTGACCGAGCGTTACTGGTGGCGGCGTTCTGCCAAGTAAGGGGATTGATGTACCTGCAGTCGATATCGATGCAGTCTGAGGCGACGTGATAAACACCGTCACCACTAACTGCGCCCAAAGTCAAGGTAGGTGCGCCCGTACGAGGAAAAGATCTAGTAGCGTCGTTTGTTGGTAAAAACTTATACTTGGAGTAAAATGGCACATCCACAGAAAGTGTATTCCCAAAAACACTCGCATTGAACTCACTGCCGCGCAAAGCCATTTGACCACGTTTGTCTGGCTGGGCAACAGAATCGTAAGCCACCCTGCTAGCTGAAGCTCCAGTGCCACGAGTCGAAGTCCAAGTAGTTGCGCCCACATAATCATGAGATCGCGTAATGGACAAGGACGTAAGAGTCGGTAGATTCGGCATGCTAGCAGAGTCGGTTGTTTGGAAAACAGGTTGGTCCGCAACGGCCTTAATACGGAAAGATCCACGATAGCCCGCAAACATGCCCTTTAGAAAGACAAAGGGTGTCATAGCAACGTAAGAATAGCCAGTGGTACCAGAAGTTGAAAAATTGTTAGAGAAATTCATAGTTGTGTCCGAAACTCTTGAAGCTGAGGTTCCATAGGAGTGTTCGCCAGGTGACACAGGTTCCCTTGGAATGGTGTATCTATTACAGATCAAACACCCCAAATTGCCTGTTTGCCCAGTTGAACTTGAAGGAGCCGCCAACAAGGTATAATCACAGGAGCGATGCAACAAGGTTCTTAGAGACAATACTCTTTCACCATTGTACAACTCTGCATCAAACTTCTTGTGATCAGATGGAACTGCGGAGGTAGTGCGGTAGTTATGGGACAAAGATAAATACGACTGAGATTGAACAAGAGTAGTGGTACTACCTGAAGCTCCTTGGAGCCAAGTACCAGGGGGCGTAGGCTCTGCGAACTCCAAGTCCGAAATTGACATACTGCAAATAATTTTCACGCCGGCTGCATTAGGACCTAACAACTGGTTCAACACAATTAAATTGACGAATCCGTTGTGAAACCGCAAATCAGTAGAAACAATAGTTGTACCAGCACTCAATGCATAGTTAATCGTGGATGGGACATTTTCTTTCTTGTACTGGGGATGTGATAATGTCAACATTTGCGTAGCAGCAGTGAAAGGAACTTCGAATTCAAAATTCTTTGTTTCAGTTATATCCCAGACCTTAGAGAAAAGAAATCCTTCTTTAAATGAAACGGTATCGTTAATCGCAGCATCGTAATACATACGCAATCGCCCACGATGGTACTGGGATGCAACTGCAGTGAAGTGATACTTGATCTTTCCGCGCCATTGTCCAAACATAGAAGAAACATACGCAGCTGGAGGCTGCACAATTGACACTGTATCACCTGTAGCTAAACCTGAGAGCAACTTTGTAATTGCAACTTCTGGAGTGACATTTGCTCTAAAAACAGAAACACCCTTCGAGGTGGAGATGTCCCATGAGCTCACGCCCAAAGCTACTACAGGCTTTCCAAATTGATCAATCTCCAACTCATCAGACCAAGACTCAGTTGGAGCCATTGTTAAACCAGACCGAGGTGCTAGCCCCAGGTAGCGCGAATTTGAATCTATTTCCACACTACTAAGAGCAGGCATTGCGGATGGTACGACCTCAGTTGGTTTACTTTCACTAGGGTGATTGGACATGCCCAGAAGTGACATAACCTTAGCAGAAGCCTTGGAAATGGCCCCGGCTTTAGCCAAATATCCGCCTACAATAGGAACATCCTTAAAACTAGTCATGGCTGAACCTGCAGCCTGAACAACACCGGACGTAATCACCAAACTGGGTCCTTCCATTTCGACATCTGTCATCCATGCAAAAACGTTAATTGTTGCTATCCCTCCAGTAAGCGTTTGCGCCACAGTTAAAGGAACAGCAGTTACAAAAACCAAAGATCCAAATTGATATAACTCAACAGAATTATTCGCAAAAGTGTTACTCGAGTAAGTCTGTGATCTCAACTCAATAAACTCCTTCGGATAAAGAAATGGAATTTCAAAGTCCAGTGTGTTGCAATCCTGTGGATACAAAAAGCCGTTCAGCCGTTGAGTGACCTTCATTAGTGCAGAATTGTCCGAATTAGATCCGTCACCATATGCTGATAAACTAGCTCCAGAAAATGAATTCAAGACATCATAGTTGATCTTTCCAACTGTAGAATTACCTTGCTCGCTGGTTAAAGGAGCCCAAGAAACATTCAAAGCACCGAAATGAAAGGGAGATGCATTTAGCTCAAGTTTTAGATGCAGCGTACCTCGTACACGAGAATAGCCTTTAATTTTATCCCAATTCGATGTAATCGTAGGATCGAAAAATTGAGCCAAAGGAAAAATTGTAGTGTTAATCGAACCATTCTCAATCCATGGTAAAGTTTGGATCAATTGGGGACGAGAAAACCACTCAGTAATTGAAGAATCAACACCCTTTACAGGGGGAATGATCACAGTGCCAGAGTCGATGACTTCTGAAACTGGATCCTGAAAATCGATAATTTGGTCGGCAGTACTATTTGTAAAATCGGCTTTTGTACTAATTGACCGAAGTTTGTTGCTCTTTGGTATACCAGACCATTGAATTTAGAGGATTGCTCTTGGTAGTATCTCACAGAATCCTCTCGCGAGCTCAGAGCCGCTCGTTAAGTAACTATCCTGTGAAGATCAAGAGGGTAATATAAAAATTGCCGTTGACCACCTGTTCATATTTCATGTCCGCTTGAACTTCGCGGTGCCCATTTGATTTGGCGGTGGGCTACCGCGACCTCGAATTACTCTTGAGGGCCTGAAGGCAGAATGGGACTTAAGTTCCCGTCCTGCAACAAGCTCAACATAGATTCGCGAGGTCCATCCACTAAATAAAATCCATCGTAGTGGCCCGTGTCCTCAACCCCCTCATCATCATCAAATTCATGGCGATTGTCAAGAAGTGGCATCAAACCAGGCCCAAGTGGGACGCCGTGATCTAGCAAACCGTGCATAATTGGAATCCACAGATTGGACTGGTGGTCCCACCACTGGAAAAGCGTATAACTCATCCTAACAACTGAGAAAGCTAAACCATGAAACATATTCCGGTAGGGCCGCACATAATACAAGATCTCCTCCCACATACTATTATAAACCGCATGCATACAGCCCTGCAACAGCACTCCCTCTCCATAGACAGAACAGGCGAAGGTGTAGCTAACAAACAAATAGCAAATAGTCACAAGGTTAAAAAATGAATGATAAACGACTCTGTGCCAAAAAGTAGGGCCCCACATCACAAGAATATGCATAAAGAAGGGAGGCAACATCCTGTAACTAAAACCAAACATGGGCAGCTTATACAAATATATCTCATTGAAAGCAAAAGCCACTGCGCCCCCTATCTTCGCATATAAAACATAGCTAGGCGGGAGCTGAACATTTTCACAATGGGCAATATACAGTACTAGCCAGAGAACAATTGATTTAGGAATCTCCTCAACAATGGGAGCAGCTAGGCTGTTAAAAATAAACCATCCATCAATACCAACACTGTACAAAGAGCACTTCGGATCCCAAAAACCCAAACTAACTCGAGCGTCGAGACCCATTCCTGCAAGCGCCACATCAGCTCTATCATAAGGAGCATCCCGAAATCGAGATTCTATCTCATGGACAGGAGGAAACTCCGCCGGCCAGCTCAGCTCTTTGCAAGCAGCTAAAATATCAGCGTGGATTTTGTCACGAATATCAGGTCGATAATGGACTGCATTCTCCCAACACGAAGTAAGACAAGCCAAGCCATGCGCCCGATCATCCAAATCAGAGCTCATCCAACAAGTAAAAGTTTTCGCGAGAGATGATATATCTAAAGGGGCATAACAATAACCATCCCTTTCCTCAAATCCTCGCTTGAGGAATGCAATATCCTCCGGAAGATCAAACTTCTTGGACTGGGGATCTGATTTATCAGCGGGAGTATATAAAACTCCAATACGCTTAAGCTGGACGTGAATTACCCAATAATCAAAATTCGAAAAGTCGGTATGCACAGCAATCAGATTGTCGTCTCCGTAGGTAATCATTCTGACATAATCGAAAAACATCCAGACATCATTCCCAACACTCACCCACACATACATGATAAACAGAATGTTCACAATACAATTAATATGAACGGTGAGCGGATTACCGGAAGGGTTAGTCCCAGCAATATCAAAGACATCTCCATCAATCAGTACACTAGGATTAATTGCTTCAGATGCCCAAGATCGAGCAGCAGAAAGCAAATCCGAATCGAAATGGCCTGACTTCTCCATCAAATTCAAGAGAACGGCATATGCTGCTCGCGTAAACACTGGTGACATATTCTGGTCAAAGTTGGAATAATCTCCTGCAATAATGCGATGGCTTCCGAAAAATGAAATCCACCGCCAGAGCCAACCCCAAACAACTGAAGATGCGTTGATTCCCACTGCAGCCCACGAAATCCAAAAATTCCGCTGAGCAATCCGTATATAGGATCCAAATAACATTCTTCCTGCAATGATGACATACATATTCGCAGCACAAAATATCCGAGGGCCCCGCGTAGCGTTCTTATCCGCTGAAATGGGCTCATCTTTTTGGGTACCTTTGTAGGGGTAATTTAGAGGGCTTCCATCTATAAGTGAACCAAAATAGTCATCGAACTCGGCCTTTAAGTCTGGGGGTAAGTAATACTCAACCCCCGACAAATAGTTCTTATTGTCTCGAACTTCTAACAACTGAGATTTAGTTTTGTTCCAAGGATGGCCAGCACTAGTAGAATATTTCATGCGTTCTATCCAAGTCACAGAATCGTTCCCGTTCAAAGCCTCCTCAAGACTCAAGGGTCGCAACAAATCCAACTCCTTAGCCTCACGATAACTCATAACCCAATGAGAACTCAGCACGCGAACTATAGTCTCAACAATTGACATATCTATCTCAGATGAGATTTTGGACACTTGTGTCAAATAATGGCGCTTTGATCTCCAATCAAACTTAGGAGCCTCCTTGTTGCAAGTATAACCACGTTCTAAAAAGAAACCTCGATACGGGGGATGTGAAAACGCCGACCTTGTCTTTCCCCCAGCACGCAACAGAGAACAAACGAAGAAGTAATTTGTCTCGCTCAACTCATCCTGATCATGTAATAATGGACAACCAGGTGTGGGTCGAATTGAACTCTGGGCATACTCACCACCAACATCCATGACTGGGTTCTTACTGATTCCAGAAAATTGTCTAATCGGCGTTTTAGTCACCTCACGTATAGCATTCTTAAGGTAAGATCGGCCAATAAATGTGGCCACGAGGGACTTATAATCACTCTCTTTATCCCCCAAGGATTGGAAACCTAAGATATACGTTCCTTTCTTCCCTTGCGCTACCAGAGTTGATCCACTATGACCAGGGCCCCACGATTGCTCACATTGAACACTGAAAACAGTGGAGTCCAGGAAACCTTTACTATAAGTAGCTGGTAAAATCAATCTCCTAACTCGACTTAAGCTCGGAATCATATTCCATCGACGAGGTTCTAACAACCGAACTTTCTCCAGATCAACTAACGGATCATGTGTCTCAACAAAATACTCAACAAGACTAGAACGCGAAGGCATAGACGGTACGTCAATAAGGATGAAATCCTGTGAACGATCAACAAAGAAAGAGCCATCTGACAAGGAAAAATCGTGCTTTGTGCAGACTTCCTCATTAGCCAAAGACACAAACTTCACTGTTCCGCGCACTGCCCGAAGATCATTAGATGAATAATATGGGGCAGCAGAGCCATTTAAGGCACCATGGGCAGCAGTGGCCACCAAATTCCCAGCTACTGCTAACCCAATAACTTCTCCAACATGAGCCCCGCTCGCATCATAAAATGAAACCATGCAAGTATGCCGTCTTAATGTATTCTCAATATAAGAATCAGCAGACTTACCACTCAAACATTTAGATTTATCTGAAGCAGTGAATTGCGGGGGGTTTGGGTTGTAGTACGCACTATGCGAATCCTCTACCTCAGCTGGAACAGCACCTGATCGAACTTCATCTGTTTTAGCCGTAGTTAACCACACTGCATCCTGGAAGAACATCCTATAGACAGGCGTAGCCACCAAAGCTAGCAACGCTCCGAGTAAAGCTAGTACTATCAAATTCTTCTGAGTGAAACGACGCCTTATACGGGCGTACATGTAATCCATTGAAGCCTTCAAAACAGCAGATCTACTGCAGCCTCCCATTAAAACCGTACCACCGAATTTTACAAAATCATGCCAAGAGGTAGCGGCAGAACGACTAATCTGAGAGACCACAATCAAAGGTAACCGGACACTAGAAAAGAAAGGTTCGGCCTCTAACCTGCTAACGAAAATACCACGGGCACACTGAACTATTCCAGAAATCACACACACATAAACAAAAAGTGTCCACAGCCACGAAATCGCTGAATAACAAACTGAAGTGAAAAAACCCTGAAACACCAATAGGATGATAAAAGAAAGGATCCCAACGCCACAGAAAATTATAAAAGCAAGAATACCTGAGTCCTCTTCAAGGCTCACACCAGAAGTAGGTCGAAAGGCAGGCGCATTAGGATTCAAAGGCGTCGTCGGAGACCTCGGACAGCAACAAATATCATCTGGCCTGTTGCAAGTCGAACAGAATTTCATGGATTTCAAAGAGTCAAAACTAGCCATAACCCTATCCTGATTCGTCTCGTGAATTTTACAATTCGCTGCTATAAACTGCAAAAGGTCAATTGTGGCTGTATACTGATGATCAAACCTATGAAGAACATTTCCAGTAACGTGTTGAGTAACTTCCAAAATATCAAAATTCCAAAACGGTGGGAATCGCTCGCTAAAACCAAGAGGTACATAACCGGGTTGAGAAGAATCAATTCGATATTGTTGCATAAAAGCACTAACTCGGGCTGGATCCAGACGACCTAATCTACAAGCAAATTGGGGCTTAACAGTCATATGTATAAACAAGTTGAATCGTCGAAGGACTGCCTCAGGAGTTGCAAAAATGGTTCTGACTCCCAAATCATACTGATTGGAGGTTGCGATCATCAATTTTGCGGTAACGCACTGAGTGCCTTTATCATCGGCTTGAGCCATTGGAACTATATAGGGCGCGTTGTTATTCACCTGTAAAACATCGAACAGCGCCTTATCCTCAGTTTTCGACTGGGGGTGAACTGCTCCAACATCATCAAATAAAATGTAATCCTGGCCACAATACGTGTCCCAAAACTCAGTAAAAGATGGATGGGAGAAGATCATCTCTGGTAAATGCTCAATATTTTTCATCGCGGAATAATAAGCAAAAATAAGATTAGTGATGGTCGATTTTCCAACTGAAGTGCCACCAACAATAGCCAAACCATAAGGTGCAGCCCTATAGGACTGTGTTAAAAGTTTCGCTTGGACTTCAGACTCAAACGCAACAAGCTGTTGATGTAGCGACCTGAACTCGCTCATAACAAACTTATTCGCACTCGTCCTTAAAGTAGATTCGACTAACTTCCAATCAATCTTTATCAACTTGACTAGGCGCGACCTAAAAACACTAAGGGGAATTTTGTTGCCCTCTAAATCAATGAGCCCAGTTCCTAAAATGTTTGTAAAATTGGCATGCTTACGAGTCATTAGTATATCCTCTGCTGCTTTTTTCCAATTTCCCGGGGCGTCCACAACAAATGTTTCTGTGGCACCGAAGGTGAATAAATGCCAACCTGTATCAGATAACCATTTCAAAAGACTGACTAATTGCGTTGCTAAATCGACTGTATCATCGAAAGGTTGAGTCTTAATGGCCTTAGTAACACGTGTCATTCCATCCAGACTGAAACCTGTTTGGCCACAAAAAGAAACTAAAGCTATCATAATAGCAACCATTTGAAGAATGCGCTTTAAAGCTTGAGCACGCATTGTCTTCTCTAAGCCACCTAAGAACGAACTCAAATCACTAAAGCTAAATGCAGTAGGACGGTAATTAGGCCTGTGGCGACCGCCGTCACAATTATAAATATCTCTCATGTTAAATACTCTATCGGCAGGCGGTTCAGAAATAAGCTCCTTGAACAAGTCGCCTGTAACAACCTTAAAATATTCAAAGGCTGGTTCAGACATTGCACAACCACAAGAAGTATTCCGAAAAGAAGCAATCTCCGCGGCCAAAGCGGCAAAACGTATAGACCGTGTATCCGTAACAATATAAAGAATTTTCCCAATGAACAAGATACAATCCTGCACCATTAAAGACTGGCGCATTGTTATGGTATAACCACTCAACCTGATCAAAGGGTGGACGAAATTCCAAGGCTGGCCTGAAGTCGTAACATAATTAGTTCCCAAATCGAGTTTTTCAAATAAAGCCAACTCAAGGAAATAAATAAGCGGCTTAGTGCGGAAAAAACGTGAACCAACTTGGAAACCCTTGTTGTAATAATACTTACCTTTAACAGCCTTAATGGGCACACCAAAAACAGTGGTATAGGATCTCTTCAAGTTAGACAAATACGATCCCTTCCCAGTCATGAACGAAGCAACTTTAGATCTCAGCTCAGAGAGCTCATCAAACTCTCGCATACGCCCATAAGCCCCATAATCGCGATACAAAACGTAAACACACATCACAAATAAGGGCAAGATAGAATAGCCGGAAAACAAGAACCAAAGTGCTAAGGAAAAAAGTATAAGACGTATAAAAAACGAAAAACAAAACACTAGCCACAACAGGCTCTTCAACGCAAAGAGAAAAGAAGCTTTAAGAAACCACAAACCGGAAAGAGTGCACAACACAGGCAAAGCTGCGATAGCAAAAAGAACGCAAACAAATAGATCTTTCTTTTTATCCTGTTGAACTCGTATGGAAAAGTACAACGCCTTGTCCCAGGAAATCAAATCAAAACCAAAACTCTCAGAAGCAAAAGGGAGGTATTCCTCAAAGAACCTAATAATGAATAAAGGTTGGGGAGGACCATACAGATAAGCAATCTTCCAGTTAGTAAAATTAGCCTTGTGTAACTTACTGGCTACAACTGGGACGACAAAAGGAACAGTCTTAGATTCATCAACATCTGAAGACGAAGGACAGCGAAAACTGACAAGCTGGAAAGCTGAAACATTCATGACCACAACAAGATCAAGAACAACGGGCGAAAAGCCCTTATACGACCCGGTAGGCAAAAGCGTGGCGGGTATAGAAGCACTCATAGAGTGGTACGAAAACGAACGAAGACGAGGACGCGCGGGGGTGGACTGAAAGTCCGGGGTTGCGAAAACGCGGGGGGGGGGGGACCCAATAAAGGGCAAGGCCGACTCAAACGGTCTCTCTAGGTGGCCCATTACCAATGGAACCACTTTCCGGAGAGGGGATTGACAGTCAAAGAGTTCAGAAGAGGCATTTTTCATCAAGTAATGCATTCTTAAATCTCCTTTAACAGAGGTCAAAAAGACCAATGCCAATACCACTAGCATTACACTAGCGCGCGGGGCTACCGCCATGAAAGGAAAGATTATAAAAATGGGCATCTTCCACTAATTTATCTTTAATTCGTGAAAACAAAAAGACAGTCACCAAGTGATATCATCGGATCTCTCCTAATCAGCTATTGGCCACATAACTAATCGCAATCTGAAACGAAAAAGCGTTCGAATTGTGAAACATGTGAAACAAAATAAATATCCAACCAACAAGCGCGCATCCAATAATAGCGCTAAAATTGCGTCATTCTAAGGTCAAGCGAAACCAAAGTCAGCAATTAATTTAAATCCATAAACAAACATTCCTCAAATGAGCATGCTATGAAAATGGCGGCTTGTAGGAGTTTGAAATCAATTCCTAGGGATTGTTGAACTTCCATCAACTAGATTGCTTTATTAAAAAGCATAAATAATCAACAACCGGATTAAAACGGGGGGGGGGATAAGTTTGAAATGTAGTTCCAACATTGTCGAACGGGCATCGACTACCTCGGTGGCGCAAAGCGCCACCTACAGGATTCTTTTCAATAGAAAAGGTTTAAGAGGATCCATCATCGCCTCCTGTAACAAAAGATGCAAACTGCTTTATTCAAAAGCATAAATAATGAACAACCGCATTAAGACGGGGTTTGGCTATAACAAAAAACAAACAATTCCAAAGCAAAATCACTAATAACTCCAACCAAGAAACTGAGCACTGTTAAATGCTCAACGTAATGGAAAAAATCAATAATGTAATGCATTAAAACAGTATGAATGTGCCGATCAGCCACGATCGCACTAGTACACTTTCG
>Ga0138285_1038394_pt1 | contig 10686 bp, 6 predicted proteins | sample S_130626_E_mt_FD_106916 | JGI IMG/M metagenome (GOLD analysis project Ga0138285, IMG submission 106916) | Freshwater microbial communities from Lake Simoncouche, Canada - S_130626_E_mt (Metagenome Metatranscriptome) | ecosystem: Environmental > Aquatic > Freshwater > Lake | place: Canada: Quebec... | reverse complement strand
ATACTACCAGGGTCAACCTCCTCATCGTTCGACCCACTGTTTAGAAGAAACAATTTTTCGAGCATGCAAGCTCCTAGCGTCTTTGATGCCACTGCTATACGCAGTCAGGGGCATCATCGTACCGCTGCACTCAGCGCCAATTCGGCGCGCATAGCGCAGCACTGCGTGACCGTCAACGACAGCCTCGACAACGCCAATTTTGTCGCGGTCAACAACGTCTTGGCGAAAACTGGTTTTTCGGTCCAATGCAAAACGAAAAAACACGGTGCGGCCTCGTCACCCCACCCAGTAGTCAACGCTTTTAAAGCCGTTGCTATTTCAGTCATCGAATATAACATCAGACGCTCCCCAGCCAAAAACATCGGCGCTTCCTCCAAGCAAATCTTGGATATAAGGAACTACACACATTGCTGTCAAATCACGCTAGACGGTCGACAAGAAGCCAGAAACCAGGCCACCGTTTACGAAGCCGATCGTTTACTAAAGAACAAAGTGATATCAATCAACAAAGCGAGACACGCCAGACGCGTAATTGATTTCTTCGTTGATGGCAAACCATACAAAGGTTTGTGCAATAAAGGCTCGCAGAATTGCTTCGCTCAAGCCTATCACTTGGTCGGAATCGACAGCATCTATGACATAACACCGGAACAACTAGAATTGACTTTTATTCGAAGCCAAGCACGAGTCGGCTATTTCACCATGTTAGCACCCCCACCATTGGAAGCCGGGTGTAATTTTGGCAACTACGGTGAAATAAATTGGAAAACTTACACACCTAGCGGCCGTGATCTTGAGAAATTCGAAACTCCAAAAAAAGGCCATCGCATCGCCTTTGCCTTCAGCGACCCAGAAGACGTCCGCACAGATGGATCAGCGGGATATGAACATGACGCGCACAATTTTCAACGTTGGCTACACATGGGAGCTTATCAGGGTCAAGAACTGAATTATTTCATTGAACGCCAATACTTCGGACCCGTCGCGTTACTTACTATCCGAGCGTGCAAACTCGGCGTCACAGTGCCAAGAATATTGGGCACAGGACACTCTCGCACCCGATTTCCCGACGTTGAAACATTGGTAACTCTTATCGGAGACAGCTACGGTGGTTCTAACGAACGCTACCATGACCTAGCCACCACTTTCTTCGAGAAGATCATGAGTTATGCCATGTCCAGGGACAACAAAATTTGGAACTTTGCCAACTTCGCTTCTTATGTTAGGGCTCAAGCAATTACGGTCACCATCGCAGGGACGGACGTGCTAGGTTTTGACAGAGATGACGTTAAGAAGGCTTGTAGGGACGATGTCATCCTCTCCCTCTGGTTTCAAGCTTGCCTTAAGCGTCGCAACGCTGCACAACTTGAAAAGAAAATAGAAAAAATGTGTGCGCGCATAGAGGCTACCGGCACCGCACAAACAGGATTGTTCGCGCTATTTACGAGACTGGGCAACTTCATCCAAGCTGCTTTTTTCGCAGTTGTCAATGCATACATGCCCGGCAGCGAGGCAGATCACATCGTGACCAAGACTCTGCTTAACAAGCTCAGCAAGGTAAAGGATGGCGCAACAATGGAAAAATTCACCACCAGCATTAAAAGCCGCTTCAAAATCTGGTATTCTGTTAACACTGACATGAAGCTCCTAACGCGCAGCAGCGAGAACATGGCGGCCAGATTGGACACGGTTCATGTGGATTCTGCGTGCACTAACCACAACATGGTCGCTGATCGCTATGTCAGCCCACAATTGCTGGAAGATGAAATTGACGAAACCACCGAAAAGAGACAGAATAGCCACGTCACCGCTTTCGCCAAAGCCAGTATGGATGAATACCGAATAACGATTGCTCCCAAAGAGGCCAACAACTCTAGGAAGATCATCGCTTGTGGTAATGACACCATGCACGAGGTCATAGTCGCAGCGTCCGAGTATATACTCAGCCACGATGCGAACTTCAATGGCGAAGTCAGAGCCATTTTGGGCGGCCCCGGCACAGGCAAGACACATCACATCATCAACAACTTGGAAAACAACGACGTGATTCTATGTGCGACAGCTGAAGCTAAAGAAGACATCGAAGCCAGCATAGCCGTTATGGCGGCTGTACGTCAGCGCTCAGGCATGGCTAGCATCTCAGGGTTGCGCGTCTTTACACCACATAGCCTTGTCAAATATATCCGTGACCGGGCCGCCGGCAATTCACTCATCAAGCCAAACACCTTGTGGTCCGACGAAGCTTTCCTCAATCACCCGGGCCTGACATTGATGTGCGCGGCTTGGCTAGGGGTTGACGTAGTTAACATCGTCGGTGACGAAAAGCAGATAGCCCACAAGGACTTTGAGATTGGTGACGAAGAAGTGGTCACATACATGCGCTGGAACCACATTGTCCAATTTGTGAACCAAACAATACTGCGAGATAACTACAGGTTGCCAGACTCTCACGTGCATGCCGTCAACGCGCGATGGGGTTACGACATGGTTCCAAAATCAGGTCGTGCAGGAAAATGTGAACTTAGAAAGTTTGCAACTGTTAAAGACGCCATAAGCGCTGCCAGCAAGGATAGTTTCGTTATCACCAAACAGAATGTGCATGCAGAGATGGCTCGGAACTCACAACTCAACTGCAGGAGCACACACCGGGCTCAAGGCACATCAAAAGATCACGTCACGGTCATCATTACCACCGATCACGTAGAGCAGTTCAACGAAGACCCTGGTTACTTGATTGTCTCCTTAACTCGCCACAGAGAGAACCTCAGCATTTTTATGGTTGATGGCGACTATGCTGCGGTGCAACTACCAAATGAGAGCGCAGGCACCATAGAAGCTTTCCTAGATCTCAGTGTTGCAGTAGCTCCTCTAACGATCGAAAAGCCGAGACCTAGACAAGCAGACACCATACCAATAGCAGACCGAATGGGTCACAGACCTAATTGCCTCAACCTGGATTTTGATGTTCTCGAACAAGATCTTTTGGATTTGGGCATTTGCACCAACCGTTTCGGCGAAGACATGGAGGACGTGAATAGCATCAACAAGCTCAACAACGCCGCACCGGCTTGCGTAATCAAGATCAAACCAAACAAAGCAGCGCAACCAGCAGACATAGTTCGGTGCACCAGACTCTCTTCACAAGCGATTTTTCAGCATCAGGAAGCGAACAACATAGCCTATGCCATTTACACTTGGTGCACTAGGAATGCAGGTGGGCGAACGCTACCCAACGCGAACGTCTGTATAGACAAAATCCCAGCCATGTTCGGTAATATGTTGGATTTTTACTATGATGAACCAAGAGGGCGTGTGCACTTAACCGCAGAACAACTCCAGGAGGGTCTCATAAGAGTGATCAGAAACATCCAAATACGTGGCAAAACACCGGCTTACAAAGCTATCATCGACGAACTGTATGATTTAGACGCTGTCAAAGGCTTCATTAAAGAACAAACCAAAGTCAAAGTTTCACCGGACCCAAACGATGCGGATTTTTACGATTCACTATGCACGGCGATGAAGACTTACCAAGATTCCTCAGTTTTGCAAGGCAAAGCGGGTCAAGGAGTCGCGGCCTGGTCTAAAGCTAGAAATCTGATGATGGGCGGTTGGATTAACGCAATCGAAGAAGCCGAAATAAAAACGCTGAGACCTTGGGTGTTACACGCTACGGGGATGGATGATGCCACCATGTGCTCGAAGATCGAAGAAATAATGAACATCTATGGTTTTTGCATTTGTATTAAGGGCGATGACACTTTCGTTGCAGCATTGGTCAACGGTAAATGGAAGTACTACTGTTCTGATCAATCGCAATTTGACACCTCTTTTTCTTCAGTCCATTACACATTAGAAGCTGAACGTTATCGCTCTTATGGCATGCCGGAACACCTCATCTTTCACAACAAACAACACGCAATGAAGTACAACTTGATCGAGTCGAATGGCGTCCTGCAGATGCTAAACATCTTATGCGGAAATTGCAGCGGCAAGCCACAAACGCTTTCGCTCAATTCATTCGTGAGTATGGCCATCCTACACAACAGTTTAAATTGGCAAAAAGGACCCGGCGGGAGACCTGTTGACTTCACAGTGGACTCAAGGTTAAGAACGGCAACAGAAAACCTGTTCGGGGTAAAAATCAAAGTTGAAAGCGGAGATGTGGCTTCTTTCGTTGGATTTCTAATTAAAGATGCCAAAGTCGTCCCGGACCTCATGAGGACGAGCGGGAAATTCTTGAGCCGGCGAATTTTCACCAACACGACCGTGCCAGCTGATGTGAAATTAGATCTTATTGACCAAGGATATAAAAAAGAAGAACTCGCCATCGCAAGAACTGTGACTGAGATGTGTATCGCGCTCAGGGATCGCATGAAATCAATAGACTCGGAAGCGATGAAAATTGCTGTCGTGGATATAAACGCTCAGTATTACTTCCCTGAAAGACCGGCTGGCCCAATAAGAAGACTCGAGAGGGTGCTTTCGTTTTTACAAAATGCGGCTAGTTTTGAACACATCCGGTTTTTCGTCAAGCGTTACCTCGAGCGAGTGCATGATTTTCACGTCTTCTACGAAAACAACGAAGCACCACTACCAAGCGCATACTACCGGGTACCGGCAGATGAAACTGAAGAGCTATTCGACGACCTCACAAAAATTGTCAGCGAGGTCAGTGAAAGCCGGAGTGCAGGTTTGATACGTGAGGCGGAACAAACAATAGAAGAACTATGCATGCATAATCCACCACCGGAGCCAGCCATCAAGACTGATAAGAGAAGTAACGCCGCTGATGAGGAAATGCTACAGGCGCACAAAAAGTTTATTGTACCGTACACACCAACAGACGACGAACTCAGTTTAGAACTGGTAAACGAGCCGAGTTGCTTGGCCAACTGCGTTAAAACGGAACACCTACGTCGCTTCTATGAAGCTTGCGCAGAGTTTAACAACAGAGCGGCACTCAAGCTATTCAAGCGACGTGAAATTGGCGCCATACAAGCTTTGGCGGGATGCCACGAATTTGAAGTGAGATGCAAAATATTACACCCCGATCTCAGTCACTCTTGGGTAACGACAGGCAATTTTGCTGACACAGAGTACATTATTTACGTCGGTTTTGTGGCCCCCTCCAGCAACCTAGGCAAACTTTTCGCTCGTTGCGGGTTCACTCTTCTGGAAAAAAAGAACGTGCTAGTTAACGTGCCAAGTGACGTAACTGCAACCGCCAATGCGACTGCAACACATGCACCAACCATTGTGGTAACACCAGCACCTTGCGTAATACCCGTTGAGACAACACCACATGCCGCCGAGAAAGAATTTACCAGACCCGCTGACACCAAGAAGGACGCGAAAGAGATTTATGAACATTATGAGCAAACATGCGTTCACGTTGCAGGCCAATACCGCGTTGATTGGATTACGGATGGTCATACAAATTACGACTACTATGCGGCTGTCAGCGAAGGGATGAACCTAAATGCGCTCACAGTGCGGGAAAGATTGGCTAAGTGTTACCAGGCCCACGACGAGAATAACATCGCGGAGAGAGTTCGAGACGTCACCCAACCAGCACCAGAAAGTGCACACCTGTTTCTGGCGGATGCTTACGACATCACGATGCATGTGCTCCGGTTTGATGGACATCACTACTCAGTCGGTAGCGGGGACTTCATGTTTGCTATACGAGAAGGTGAGACTGGATACAGAGTCTACCGTCCGCGAAATTCTGTTCGAGTAGAAGATGACACGCACTTCTACGTTAGCGTCGAAGTGGATAGCGCTACGCAACAACAGGCTGAGTGTTTCGCGGCAATGGCGGAGTATGTGCAACGGACTGACTTCAAAACATCACAACACGAATTCAAGAGACAGTTTAATTCGCGTTTTCATAGGGCCGTGGACAAATTAGAGGACCTTTTAGCACCTATCGGACCTTACTTCGCCCGCGGAGCGGAACGCGTTGTCGTTGATATAGGAGCAGCACCCGGGGCAATGTCATACCGGATGGCTTCTTATGAAGGCGTCACGCAAGTGAATGCGATCTGCAAACCAGGTACCAATCTTAACAAGCAATTCCACCACGTGAAAATCAAACAGCAGCACGATCTACTAGAGAACATAAAAGTCATACCTGTGTGCGATCTCCTTATTTGCGACGCAAACGACATCGGTCTAGAGGACGCGGCGAATTTCATCCAACTTGCACGGTTTAATGCCACCTACGCTATTTTCAAAGTCCAAGAAGTGTTCTCAGCACAAGCAACATTGTTCTCTGAAAACGGTTGGGCCCTTGTTAAGCCTCGCCGCTCCAACCAATTGAGTTCCGAGGTCTACGCGATCAATTATTGGCACCATCTCGGGAGCAACCACAACACGCTTTGCAAACAACTCACCAAGAACCTCCGCTCAGTGAACGCAACACCACTCCGCCATCCGAACAACATGCTCTACCCCGGTATTTTTAGTGATTTCGAACGTGAGCTGTATAAGATTTTCTACGTTACCGCTTGCGTCGACGCAGAAGATCTTGAAGCTTATTGTAAAACGCAGCTTACCTACTGGGAAAACAACCGCATGATTAAAACTGACGTTCTAGCAATCTTCCCAGACACAGCAGCCACCGTCATCAATTTTGTCGAAAAAACCATCACTGGTGCGGCACGAGAGGAGTGCAGCATCCGGGAAATAAATAACAGCGCTGAAATCGACGAAAACACCAAAGAAGATTATTATGAGCAAGCTTGGGAACATCCATACACGAAAGAGTTAATAAGAGTGAAGAAGGCAGGTAGATGGAAACCCAAGACGATTGATAATATAAGGGGCAAATTGAGAGAAACACCTGGCGATGATTGCTGGGCGCAGTGTGCTACGGACGTCTACAAAAACCACCCACATTTGGCGGGTGTCCCTTTGCCTGCGGTTCAGTGTCGGATCCACCCCATAGATAAGGCGCACGTGGTTGCGGAAAGTTCGGAGGAAGCTACGCATGATAGGGATGATGAAGACATGCCACCTTTGGAAGGCGACGAAGTTGCGCTCGACTTAGTTAGGTGTGCCGAATGTTACGATCACATACCGGCAAGATTATATGAAGAGCACCTGATTGATCACAGAAACGAAGCGGGTGTGGCTGACAAAGATCTTCGAGACTTCTAATTTGCACCGAATTCGTCTAATTGGCTCTTTTAACACTTTTTCTTATTTTTAATTTAATCAGAATATGAACGTCAACCAGACCTTCAAACCAAATTTAGCAGACCAGATCAAAAGCTTCGATCAAACTACCCACGAACTCCTTCAACAAGTTATTAGCATTCAAAACGAGATATTGGCTTCGCTTAAAACTTCCTTAGACAACCAAAACAAATTAATTGATATTCAAAACGAATCATTGGCTTCATTTAAAATTTCCCTGGACAACCAAAGCAAAACTTTGGCGCAGTTGACTGAAAATGTCAGAAACACCACAACAACAGCTGAGCAAACCGTCGCAATCCATCAGAATACCAGTGACAGTGCCAAGGACGTTGCGAAACTTACAGGCGCATTACGATTCACCCCAACCGCTTTCGCCATTGCTAACACCGCCGCAACCCCTATCTTCACAGCCCCGGTGGGATGAACCGTGCACTTACAACCCTATTCACGTCCTTAATCGCCTTGACGCTGGTTCAAGTGGTCTCGTGACTATTACGGATGCACTAAACAGTCAGACGGCGACCATTGTCGGTGCCATCAACGATCTGCAAACAGAAGATGTAGATGAGATTATCACAACGCTAAACACCAACGCGAGCAACACCATTGCCGCTTTGGATCAAGGCTTCGCGAAGTTGCATTCGGATCTGGCCAAAGCTAATGAAACATCAAACCTCATCCTAGCAGCGATCAACCACCAGACTGATGTGATGCAGAACATAGGGCGTAATAAGGAAAGCAGACTTTTCGTCAGTGCACTTCGCATTGGTTACTATACTTTGGTGCCTCTTACGGACCTCTTTGGGCTCCTGAAAGAGTCAAACCTCGGTGGTCGTACCATTTGGGAGTACCTTACAACACTCACTGATAGCAACGGTAACGCGACCGGAGATGTGCAACTCGCATTAACAGCGCAATGGGCGGGTTTTAAGTTTAAGGCCGGTTATCCTCACTCCCTGAATGGTCATCTCGTGTTCGATACTGATGTCGCTTCCACTGCTGACACTAAGAGGAACCAACTTCTTTTCCTCATTCAGAAAGGGAAACCGTTCCTTTTTGATCTCAAGTATACCATCGCGGCCGTCGAGGAAGCAATTGATCCCTCCTTTAATGTCGACGTGAACCTCTTCTGCACAGTGCAAGCCTATTAGGTTCTCAACAACACTTTTCTAAATTTAATTCAATCATCATCACAATTCGCAGTAACAATTATTATTCATTTATTTTAATATGCCTAAACGTGGTAGCAACAGGGCGCGTAATTCGGGTGGCGGCGAGGTTTGGGGGAATTCAGAGACGATCTCTGTGCTTGTACCCATTGAAACGGCTAGTGCTGGTGCAGAACCAATGCTCGCGCGTTTGAAGTTGACTGCCAAAGACTTGTTCGATCGAGCCAACACTAAGGGCGGCATGAAACCAGCCACCCTACAAGTCTTATCCATCATGGTCAATATCGCAACTTCTTCTTCGTACGCCACGCAGGGAAACATGTCTTATTATTGGACTAACGACAATGATCAATTCTCCGGTAATGACGTCTGGGATGACATCAAGAACGCCGTCGCAAGAACCAATGATAATCGTGGTAACAACAGAAGGGGCATGACATGCACAGTTAACAAGTACCCGTACGATAGCAGACCAAGAATCCTCATTGACGATAACAAGCAAACCAAATTTCGCAACTCATCAACTGGTGCCATGAATGAGACTTCCGTCATCGGTTGTTTCGCCATGGTTTTCCCTCGCGGCGTTGAACCCCTCATCTACTTAATCGTTAAGTGCAAGTGGGGTGGGTTAAACACCGTGCATTCGGGCACACCAGCGATGGCTCCAGCAAGAGGCGTCCTATATCCGCCTGAGCAACTCAACACCACTTTCCTAAACGAAAGTTTTGCTGCGCTGGCCAAAGAGTTTGCCTATAAATCGTCAACTAACCCGAAAAAGATCCACTGGGCTCGGGCTTTGCAGATTGTTTTCTACAAGACGGTCGGTGAAAGTGCTGAACCAGTCAAGCTATGCGTTGTTGGTGCTATCGACAGTTTAACTTACTCGCCTAACTTTTCGTTCATGTTCCCCGCAGTTTTAGAAGATGCTACGATGTTGTCAAAACCGACTAGATGGACGCAAGCGGCTATTTCAAGTGCCGTCCTTGATGACGAGGAAGTTTGGTATGCGCATTCTGAAAATTTCGAGACGGATCTCCCTGAATTGGACATCAGCGGTGCCTACACGCGGGTCACTAGTTTGGGCCCCAACGAACGAACACCTTCCGAGATATTGTCAGCGGTCACAAACGGCAACCTTTCTGTGAATGTGGCAGGTAACAGTCGCAGTCCTTTAGCGACGATGTTCGCAGCGGTGACTTCACTCGACAAAATTTGCGCCGCAGTTGAAGAGAATGAACTTGCTGGGCTCCTTCTCTTGTTGGATAGAACCTTAAGGGACGACTTCACAACTGTAGTGGACGCGGTCAACAACGAAATTTTCACCAAAGGTTCCGCGAAGGCGAACCGTTTCAACGCAATGGCCAAGGCGCTCGTTAACTTCTTCGAAAACCAAGACGATGAAACCTTGGAGCAATTGTTCCTTCTCTCGAAGCAGCCCCTGAAAGAGTTCAAATAACTTTTAATTTTCTTTATTTTAATTTAAAATGTCACAAATCGTAGTAGGCAAAGTCGTCCTGATCATGGATAAGAAAAAGAAAAATCCCCAAATTGGCAATAAAAAGAAACAACAAAAGAAACAGAAAAAACAAGGGAAGAAACCTCAGCAAGGGGCCCCCCCGTTCAATAGCAATTACATAAACTCACGCGTCTTCACAAATGTCCGTACTTAGTCCTCATAGTGTTTTAATTGCACCTTAAATTGCTTTGTTTTAATTTAATCATCATCATGTCAAGACTCGTAATAACCGGAGATGTGTCCCAACTTAAAGATATCATCGTGAAAATTCAAGATAAGCGTGTCTACTCTTCGATCACTCTGGACTCATTGGACTACACAGCTGCAAGGTTGGAAAAGAATCCGAGATGTCCCGAGTGCAATTGTGTGTGCTCGAGCTACCACAATTTGGCTGAACATAGAACCAATACCCACTTCATTAGAGTTAGACCGAACGCATTCCCTGATGAACGACGAAGCGACGTGGAGAGAGGGCAAGCTCCTTTCTACCATGAAGTTGAGTTCACTACAGAAAGGGAAAATCGTTTCGCATATCAGAATGTCAGAGGGGCCAACCGAGATGATTACGAAAGGCAGCAAGAGAGCGAAAAAGAACGTATCAAGAAAGCAGTTGCAGCAGGTGTAGCGACTGCCCTCTCCAATCTTCGCCTCAATTGAAGCAAATTTAACGAGCAATCAAACAATCATTTAGTCATTATATGTGTGGGAAATAATTAAAATAGCAATCAGCATCGCCATCGCAGTGCAACGGCCTGGGCATCAGCTCAGCATCGCCATCGCCAAGCAAAGGCCTGT
>Ga0138285_1055934_pt1 | contig 10800 bp, 21 predicted proteins | sample S_130626_E_mt_FD_106916 | JGI IMG/M metagenome (GOLD analysis project Ga0138285, IMG submission 106916) | Freshwater microbial communities from Lake Simoncouche, Canada - S_130626_E_mt (Metagenome Metatranscriptome) | ecosystem: Environmental > Aquatic > Freshwater > Lake | place: Canada: Quebec... | reverse complement strand
GGGGGGGGATTCGGACGGTAATTACCGCGCCTCTGTTGGACCGGCTGTAAGTCACTTGGCTTAGACGCGGTTCGCGAGACGACCTGACATTACGGGCTAGCCCGTAGATTTTGGGACACGGCCTACGCGGGGTTCTGCGCAGGTCATTTTCGTTTTTGCGAATCTCGCGCGTTCTGGAGGTTTTAGGGTGACCTAGAATTTCCGGGTTTGGTCTTTGAAACTATCTGGGGCGTGGCGAGCGCTTAGGGAATATCGGGCGATATGGATCGACAAAATATCCGCATCAGGCTCAAGGCCTTCGATCACCGCGTGCTAGATCATAGCACTCGTGAGATCGTGAACACTGCCAAGCGCACCGGTGCGACCGTACGCGGTCCTATACCGTTGCCAACGCTTATTGAGCGTTTCACCGTCAACCGTTCGCCGCACGTCGATAAGAAGTCGCGCGAACAGTTTGAAATCCGCACGCACAAGCGTGTCCTCGACATCGTCGACCCCACCCCGCAGACTGTAGACGCGCTCATGAAGCTCGACCTGTCCGCTGGCGTGGACGTCGAGATCAAGCTTTAAGGGGGAACACCATGCGTACCGGTGTAATCGCCAAAAAGCTGGGCATGACGCGCTTCTTCGATGAAGCCGGAATGCATGTCCCCGTGACGGTGCTGTCTCTCGACGGTTGCCAGGTCACGGCCCAGCGCACGCAGGACAAGGACGGCTACGTTGCTTTGCAACTCGGAGCCGGTTCCAAAAAGGTCAAGAACACGAACCAAGCCCTTCGCGGTCAGTTCGCTGCGGCTCTCGTCGAGCCGAAGCGCACCGTGGCTGAGTTCCGTGTTACGGAAGACAACATGATCGACGTGGGCTCTGAGTTCACCGCTGATCACTTTGTCATCGGTCAAAAGGTCGATATTTCCGGCGCCACCATCGGTAAGGGTTTTGCCGGTGCGATGAAGCGTTGGAACTTCGGCGGTCTTCGCGCTACCCACGGCGTTTCCGTCTCGCACCGTTCGCACGGCTCGACCGGCAACCGCCAGGATCCAGGCAAGGTCTTCAAGAACAAGAAGATGGCCGGCCACATGGGTACGAACACCATCACCACCCAGAACCTGACGGTTTGGCGCATCGACGTTGAGCGCGGCCTGATCATGATCAAGGGTGCCGTTCCGGGTTCGGAAGGCTCCTACGTCAAGATCCGCGACGCCAACAAGAAGGCCCTTCCGGCTGAAGCCCCGATCCCGGGCGCCTTCCGCAAGGCTGGCGAGGCTCCGGCCGAAGCCGTTGTTGGGGAAGAAGCATGAAAATCGATGTGATCACCCTCGACGCCGGCCAGGCCGGTTCTGTCGAGCTGCCTGACGATATCTTCGGTATCGAAGATATCCGCGGCGACATCCTCCAGCGTTGCGTCAACTGGCAGCTCGCCAAGCGTCGCGCCGGCACTCACAAGGTGCAGACCCGGAACGAGAATTCCCGTACGGGCAAGAAGATGTACAAGCAAAAGGGCACCGGCGGCGCTCGCCACGGTTCGCGCCGTGCTCCGCAGTTCGTCGGCGGTAGCCGCGCCTTTGGTCCTGTTGTTCGCAGCCATGCGTTCGACCTGCCCAAGAAGGTGCGCGCCATGGCCCTGCGTCATGCCCTGTCGTCCAAGCTGAAGTCCGGCTCCATTGTCGTGCTCGACAAGGCCGCTCTCGAGACCCCCAAGACGGCCGCCCTGCGCGCCCAGTTCGACAAGCTCGGCCTGGTGAATGCTCTGGTCATCGCCGGCGTGGAGATCGACGGGAACTTCAAGTTGGCCGCGCGTAACATCCCGAACGTGGACGTCCTGCCGAATGCCGGTCTGAACGTCTACGATGTCCTGCGCCGCAAGACGCTGGTCCTGACGCGTGAAGCCATTGACGCGATCCAGGCCCGCTTCGCTGAGAAGGAGGCCGCGTAATGGTTGCGACCGCCCGTCACTACGACACCGTTCTTTCGCCGGTGATCACCGAAAAGGCGACCCTGCTCTCCGAGCAGAACAAGGTTGTCTTCAAGGTGGCTCACGACGCGAGCAAGGACGAAATCGCCGCCGCCGTTGAAGAACTGTTCAAGGTCAAGGTAACCAAGGTCAACACCATGGTCACCAAGGGCAAGACCAAGCGCTTCCGCGGTACAATTGGACGTCGTAACGACGTCAAAAAAGCGATCGTGACCCTCGCCGAGGGCCAATCGATCGACATCACGACCGGACTGTAGAGGACGGCACGATGGCACTTAAGCATTTCAATCCGACCTCGCCAGGGCGCCGCGCCCTCATCCTGGTCGACCGTTCCGAGCTCCATAAGGGCGGCCCGGTAAAGTCCCTCGTTCAAGGCCTGACCAAGTCGGGCGGACGTTCGAGCAACGGCCGGGTCACCGTCCGTTTCCGTGGCGGCGGCGCTAAGCGCCTCTACCGCCTGGTGGACTTCAAGCGCCGCAAGTTCGACGTTCCGGCGACGATCCAGCGCATTGAATACGATCCTAACCGGACCGCGTTCATTGCCCTGATCAAGTATGCCGACGGAGAGCTGTCCTATATCCTGGCGCCTCAGCGTATCAAGATCGGCGATGAAATCATCGCTTCCGAAAAGGTAGACGTGAAGCCAGGCAACGCCTCGCCGCTGCGTTCGATGCCAATCGGCACGATCATTCACAATGTCGAACTGAAGCCCCTTAAAGGTGGTCAGATCGCCCGTTCCGCAGGGGCCTATGCCCAGCTGGTCGGTCGTGATGCCGGCTATGCTCAGATCCGCCTCAATTCGGGCGAACTGCGCATGGTTCAAGACACCTGCATGGCTACGGTCGGCGCGGTGTCCAACCAAGACCATATGAACGAAAACCTCGGCAAGGCCGGACGGGTTCGTCACATGGGCTGGCGTCCACACGTTCGTGGTGTTGCGATGAACCCCATCGATCACCCCCACGGCGGCGGCGAAGGCCGCACCTCAGGCGGACGTAATCCCGTCACGCCTTGGGGTAAGGACACCAAGGGCACCCGGACACGCAAGAACAAGGCGACGGACAAGTTCATCATCCGTACTCGCCACGTGAAGAAGGCTCGCTAATCGATGACCCGTTCCGTTTGGAAAGGTCCGTTCGTCGACGGATATCTGCTTAAAAAAGCCGATACCGCGCAAAGCTCGGGCCGCAAGGAAGTGATCAAGACCTGGTCGCGCCGTTCGACCATCATGCCCCAGTTCGTGGGCCTGACGTTCGGCGTCTACAATGGTCACAAGCACGTTCCCGTGCAGATCAGCGAAGACATGGTTGGACATAAGCTCGGTGAGTTCTCACCGACGCGGACGTTCCCCGGCCACGCTGCGGACAAGAAGGCAAAGAGGAAGTAACGATGGGAAAGAAAGCGACCGAACGGCGCCTCAAGCCCGTCGAGGCCATGGCCAAGGTGAGCACTCTGCGCACCGGCCTGCGCAAGCTCAACCTCGTTGCCGCGTCTATTCGCGGTCTCAAGGTTCAGCGCGCCCTCAACGAGCTAGAGTTCAGCCACAAGCGCATCGCTAAAGATGTGCGCAAGGCCCTCTATTCGGCGATCTCTAACGCCGAAAACAACCACAATCTCGACATCGACAACCTCGTCGTTGCTGAGGCCTTTGTGGGCAAGAATTTGGTGATGAAGCGTTTCTCCGCCCGTGCTCGCGGTCGGTCTTCGCGCATCGAGAAGCCCTTTTCGGAGATCACCATCGTGGTCCGTGAACTTGGTGAGGCCGCCTGATGGGTCAGAAGGTCAACCCGATCGGGCTACGGCTCGGTATCAATCGCACCTGGGATTCGCGCTGGTTCGCGGATGGCAATGACTACGGTCGCTTGCTTCACCAGGACATCAAGGTTCGCAAGGAACTGAAGAAGCGTCTGGGTCAAGCCGGCGTTTCGCGCATCATCATCGAGCGTCCGCACAAGAAGTGCCGGGTGACGATCTATGCCGCGCGTCCTGGCGTGATCATCGGCAAAAAAGGTCAGGACATCGACAAGCTCCGCAAGGATCTGTCGGAAATGACCGAAGGCGAAGTGTTCCTCAACATCGTTGAAGTTCGTAAGCCCGAAGCCGACGCCCAGCTGGTGGCCGAGAACATCGCCCAGCAGCTGGAACGCCGGGTGGCTTTCCGCCGCGCCATGAAGCGCTCGATGCAGTCCGCCATGCGCCTCGGCGCAAAGGGCATCCGGATCAATGTTTCCGGTCGTCTGGGCGGCGCTGAAATCGCGCGTATGGAATGGTATCGCGAAGGTCGCGTGCCGCTTCACACCCTGCGTGCTGACATCGACTATGGCTTCGCTGAAGCCAAGACGACGTACGGCATCATCGGCGTGAAGACATGGATCTTCAAAGGTGAAGTGCTCGAGCACGATCCATCGGCCCAGGACAAGCGCCTGGCCACTGAAACCGGTCCTGCTGGTGAGGGTGGTGGCCGTAGTGATCGCAGCGATCGTGGCGACCGTGGCGATCGCCGCGACCGTCGCGACCGGGGTTGAGGTCTAGGTCATGTTGCAACCGAAAAAAACCAAGTACCGGATGCAGTTCAAGGGCCGCATCCACGGCACGGCCAAGGGCGGCTACACGCTCGCCTTTGGTTCGTACGGCCTGAAGACGTTGGAACCCGAGCGCATCACGGCGCGCCAGATCGAAGCCTGTCGGCGAGCGATCACGCGTCAGATGAAGCGTCAGGGCCGCGTCTGGATCCGCATCTTCCCGGACGTGCCGGTTTCCGGCAAGCCCGCTGAAGTCCGCATGGGTAAAGGCAAGGGCGCGGTCGATCACTGGGCAGCTCGCTGCGCTCCTGGTCGGATCCTGTTCGAAATCGACGGCGTTGCCGACGACGTGGCCCGTGAGGCTCTGCGTCTGGGCGCTGCCAAATTGCCGGTGAAGACGAAGGTCGTCACCCGGATCGACGCCGGTGGCGTCATGGCGGAGCAACCCTGATGAAAATTGCTGATGTCCGGAGCCTTACGGCTGACCAACTCCATGAAGAGCTTCTGAAGCTCAAAAAGGAGCAATTTAATCTGCGCTTCCAAGCCGCTACGGGCCAGGTCGAAAAGACCCACCGTGTGGACGAAGTGCGCAAGTCGATCGCGCGCATCAAGACCGTGCTGCGCGGCAAAACCGCCGCAGCATAGGGAGATCATCGATGCCCAAGCGGATTCTTGAAGGCGTGGTCGTCTCCGATAAAGGTGACAAGACCGTCGTCGTGAAAGTGGAGCGGACCTTCCTGCACCCCGTCCTTCGCAAGACGGTTCGTCGCTCGAAGCGTTATCACGCCCACGACGAAGCCAACGTGTACAAGGCTGGCGAGCAAATTCGGATCATCGAATGCGCTCCAAAGTCGAAGCTCAAGACCTGGGAGGCCCTTCCAAAGGCTTCCGCTGGTCTGAGCGAATAGTCAGAGAGGATCTAACACTATGATCCAGATGCAAACTAACCTGGAAGTTGCCGACAACTCGGGCGCTCGCCGGGTCATGTGCATCAAGGTGCTGGGTGGTGCCGGTCGGCGCTACGCCAGCGTCGGTGACGTCATCGTGGTTTCCGTTAAGGAAGCCATTCCCCGCGGCCGCGTGAAGAAGGGTGACGTCATGCGCGCCATCGTCGTTCGCACGGCTCAGGGCATCAAGCGCAAGGATGGTTCGCTGATCCGGTTCGACAAGAACGCGGCAGTGATCGTGAACAAGCAAAGCGAGCCGATCGGCACGCGGATCTTCGGCCCAGTTCCTCGTGAACTGCGTGCCAAGAACCACATGAAGATCATCTCGCTCGCTCCTGAGGTGCTGTAATGTCGGCAAAGATCAAAAAAGGCGACCGAGTGGTCGTTCTGGCCGGACGCGACAAGGGTCGCCAGGGCGAGGTCCAGAAGGTTCTTCCTAAGGAAGACCGTCTGTTTGTCGGCGGGATCAACATGGTCCAGCGCCACACGCGTCCTTCGCAAGGTGACCCGCAAGGCGGCATCAAGAACAAGGAAGCTTCGCTCCACGTGTCCAACGTCGCCCTGGTCGACCCAAAGACCGGTGCAGCGACCCGCGTCGGCTTCAAGATTGAAGGCGACAAGAAGGTCCGCGTGGCCAAGAAGTCCGGTGAGGTCATTGATGGTTGATCAACCTAAATACGAGCCGCGTCTGAAGACCGTTTATCGGGAACAGATCCGGGCTGCGATGAAGTCGGAGTTCTCGTACTCCAACGAAATGCAGATCCCCAAGATTGAGAAGATCGTTCTCAACATGGGTATCGGTGAAGCGGTTGCCGACTCCAAGAAGGCGAACGCGGCGATGAAGGACCTGGCGGCGATTGCTGGCCAGAAGCCTGCTCCGACCCGCGCGCGTCTGTCCATCGCCGGTTTCAAACTGCGCGAAGGCATGGTCATCGGCGCGAAGGTTACCCTTCGCAAAGATCGCATGTACGAGTTTCTGGACCGCCTGATCACGATCGCGCTTCCGCGCGTGAAGGACTTCCGCGGCTTGAAGCCGACGTCGTTTGATGGTCGTGGCAACTATGCCATGGGTCTGAAGGAGCACATCGTGTTCCCAGAGATCAACTACGATCAAATCGATCAGATGTGGGGCATGGACATCATCGTCTGTACCTCTGCCCAGACTGACGACGAGGCCCGCGCGCTTCTGAAGCAGTTCCAGTTCCCGTTCACGTCCTGATCGGGAGGGAAAGACAAGCACATGGCCAAGAAAAGCGCCGTTAATCGCAATGAGATGGTTCGTCGCCTCGTCAAGCAATTTGCTGGCAAGCGCGAAGAGCTGAAGGCGATCGCCAACGATGAATCGCTGCCCCTGGAAGAGCGTTTTGAGGCTCGCCTCAAGCTCGCCAAGTTGCCGCGCAACTCGTCGCCCTGCCGCATTCGCAACCGTTGCGAAGTGACCGGGCGTCCACGCGCCTATTATCGCAAACTGAAGATGTCGCGTATCGCGCTGCGGGAGCTTGGCTCCAACGGCCAGATCCCCGGCCTCGTCAAGTCGAGCTGGTGAGGAGGGTCCTATGACTGTGAACGACCCCATCGGCGATATGATCGCCCGTATCCGCAACGCCGCGATGCGCAAGCGCAGCAAGGTCTCGACGCCCGCGTCGGTCCTGCGCGGCCGCGTCCTGGAAGTGCTCCTGTCCGAAGGCTATATCCGCGGTTATGCGCTGATCGAAGCCCCCGGCACCCATCCGGAGTACGAAATCGAGCTGAAGTATTTCGACGGCGAGCCCGTGATCGTAGAGATCGCCCGGGTGTCCAAGCCTGGACGCCGCGTCTACTCCTCGATTAAGGATCTCAAGCCCGTGAAGAACGGTCTTGGCATCTCCATCCTGTCGACACCCAAGGGTGTCATGTCCGACAACGCGGCCCGCGATAATAACGTGGGCGGCGAAGTTCTCTGCCGCGTCTACTAGGCGCGGGGAGGGAAGAGAAAAATGTCACGGATCGGCAAAAAGGCGGTTTCCATCCCCGCCGGCGTGCAAGTCACGCTGGATGGCCAGACAGTCACAGTTACGGGCCCCAAGGGCACGCTTTCCTGGACGGTGGCCGAGGAGATTGAAATCACGAACGAAGGCGGCGAACTGACGTTCGCGCCGCGTGAAGACTCCAAGCGTGCCAAATCGATGTGGGGCCTGTCCCGCACCTTGATTGGCAACATGGTTCATGGCGTCACGGTCGGTTACGAGCAGACGCTCGAACTGGTCGGCGTGGGTTACCGGGCCGCCCTCAAGGGTGATCACCTGGCCATGCAGCTGGGCTTCAGCCACGAGGTGGATATTCCTCCTCCGGCGGGCATCAGCTTTGTGGTTCCCAAGCAGACGGAAATCAGGATCTCCGGCATCGACAAGCAAGTCGTCGGCGAGATCGCGGCGGTCATCCGCCGTATTCGTCCTCCCGAGCCTTACAAGGGCAAGGGCGTTCGTTATCTCGGCGAGAAGGTTCGTCGCAAGGAAGGCAAGAAGAAGTAAGCCATGGCGCTCTCTCCACGCGATCTTTCCCAGCGTCGTGCCCAGCGCACGCGCATCCGGCTTAAGGCATTGTCCAGCGGCCGTCCGCGTCTGTCCGTCTTCCGTTCAGACAAGAACATCTATGCGCAGATCATCGATGATAAGGCGGGCGTCACCTTGGCGGCTGCTTCGTCTCTCGAGGCTGCTGCCAAGTCCGAGCACGCCAAGGGGTCCGACAAGGACGCCGCGGTCGTGGTTGGCAAACTCGTCGCTCAGCGCGCGATGGAAAAGGGCGTCAAGGACGTCTTCTTCGATCGTGGTGGCTATCTGTATCACGGCCGGGTCAAGGCCCTGGCTGACGCCGCGCGCGAAGCCGGCTTGAACTTCTAAGGGGACCGCATGGCTCGCAGGAACGAAGAGCGCGGCGCAGGTCGCGGGCAGGACGAGCGCGAAAGCGACGTCGTCGAGAAGTTGGTCCACATCAACCGCGTCGCCGCGACCGTGAAGGGTGGCCGTCGCTTCTCCTTCGCCGCGCTGATGGTCGTTGGTGACCAAAAGGGCCGGGTTGGTTTTGGGCATGGCAAGGCACGTGAAGTGCCTGAAGCCATTCGCAAGGCCACCGAAGAAGCGAAGAAGACCATGGTTCGCGTGCCGCTTCGTGAGAGCCGCACCCTTCACCATGATGGCGCTGGCCGTCACGGTGCAGGCAAGGTCATGCTCCGCGCTGCGCCTCCGGGCACCGGCATCATTGCCGGCGGTCCGATGCGTGCGGTTCTGGAAACCCTGGGCGTTCAGGACGTGGTGGCCAAGTCGGTCGGTTCGTCCAACCCCTACAACATGGTTCGCGCCACGTTTGACGCTCTGAAGGGCCAGTCTTCGCCCCGCCAGGTCGCCAACAAGCGCGGCAAGAAGGTCGGTGACATCATCGGTCGTCGCGCTGATGGCGCGTCGTCCCCTGACGCCACCGAAGGCTAAGGATCACAGCAATGGCCAAGATCGTCGTTCAACAGACCGGCAGCCCGATCCGTCGCAAGAAAGACCAGCGCGCCACCCTGGCGGGCCTGGGTCTGAACCGCATGGGACGCGTGTCGACTCTGGAAGATACCCCTTCGGTTCGTGGCATGGTGGCCAAGGTGGCCCACCTGATCGCCGTCATCGAAGAACAGGCCTAAAACCTATAAAGACGGCACCTCGGCTTCAAGGCTTGCAGGTGCCGTCTGGTTTCAGGTACACGTCCATCCCCGCCGAGTCGGGCCGCATGGCCCGGCGTTTAGCTCTCAGGAGAGGCTCATGACTAAGCTCAATGAAATTCGCGACAATGAAGGCGCGACCAAGAACCGTTTGCGTGTCGGCCGTGGCCCGGGTTCGGGTAAGGGCAAGACCGCCGGTCGCGGCGTCAAGGGTCAGAAGTCCCGTTCGGGTGTTTCGATCCACGGTTTCGAAGGCGGCCAGATGCCCCTTCACATGCGTATGCCCAAGCGCGGCTTCAACAACATCTTTGCCAAGGACTATGCCGAAGTGAACCTGTGGCGTTTGGCCAAGGCGATCGAAGCGGGCCGCCTTGACGCCTCCAAGCCCATCGATGCTCCGGCCTTGATCGCTTCGGGCGTTATCCGTCGCGAGCTGGACGGCGTTCGTCTGCTTGGCCACGGCGACATTGCTGTGAAGCTGAACATCACCGTCCATTCGGCCACCCCGTCGGCGATCGCCGCTGTGGAAGCCGCTGGCGGCGTTGTCACCACCACCAAGAAGGTTGTGGTCAAGGCTGAAGCCGAGGCCTGAACCATCGCGTGAAGGCATGGCCAGTCTCGCTTGGGCGGCTGGCCAGTCTTGTTTGAAGCGATCGCGGATCGTCCGACCTTCCTAGCGTTGTCGTCCGTCCCGCGACCCGTTTTCTGAAATCGCCCCAGGGGGTGCTTATGGCTTCGGCCGCAGAACAACTCGCTGCCAACATGAACTTCGGGTCCTTTGCCAAGGCCACGGAGCTTCATAAGCGTATCTGGTTCACCCTCATTGCTTTGGTGGTTTACCGCCTCGGCACCTATATCCCCATTCCCGGTATCGATCCGGCTGCCTTTGCCCGCGCCTTTGATGGCCAGGCCAAGGGTATTTTGGGCATGTTCAATATGTTCTCCGGCGGCGCTGTGCAGCGCATGGCCGTGTTCGCCTTGAACGTCATGCCGTACATTTCGGCCTCCATCATCGTGCAGCTGCTGGGGACGGTCTATCCGCCCTGGGAGAAGCTGCGCAAGGAAGGCGGGGAGGCGGGGCGTAAGCAGCTCAACCAATATACCCGCTACCTGACCGTCCTTCTGGCCCTGTTCCAGTCCGCCAGCATCGCCATCGGTCTGCAGAACAGCCCCGGCCTGGTGGACAATCCCGGCGTCTTCTTCCTGGTGTCGACGATCGTCACCCTGACGGGTGGCACCCTGTTCCTAATGTGGCTGGGTGAGCAGATCACGGCCCGCGGCGTTGGTAACGGTGTGTCCCTGATCATCTTTGCCGGTATCGTGGCGGTCCTTCCGCGCGGCATCTGGCAGATGTTGACCCTGACCCAGACCGGAGCCTTGTCGGGCTTTGCCATGTTCATGATCAGCGCGCTTGCGGTCGTGGTTGTGCTCGCCATCGTCTTCATCGAGCGCTCGCAGCGCCGGTTGCTGGTCCAGTATCCCAAGCGTCAGCAGGGCAACCGCGTCTATGGCGGTGAAACCTCCTTCATGCCGCTGAAGATCAATACGGCGGGGGTTATCCCTCCGATCTTTGCTTCCAGCCTGCTTCTGCTTCCCGCGACGGCCATGGGCTTCTTGGCGACTGCGGATCTGCCCGCGTGGGCTCAGTGGGTTCCTGGGATGGTGGGTCAGCTTCAGCAG
>Ga0138285_1132583_pt1 | contig 11353 bp, 4 predicted proteins | sample S_130626_E_mt_FD_106916 | JGI IMG/M metagenome (GOLD analysis project Ga0138285, IMG submission 106916) | Freshwater microbial communities from Lake Simoncouche, Canada - S_130626_E_mt (Metagenome Metatranscriptome) | ecosystem: Environmental > Aquatic > Freshwater > Lake | place: Canada: Quebec... | reverse complement strand
TGCTAAACGACTTATTTAAAGCATACTATCAGAAAGATAATATGGTCAACAAGCGTACTAAAAACTCCACTTCATTACCCCACGAATGGGTTAATGTCATGGCCAAAAATTTTCCGCCTGTTATTTAAGACACATCAGTTAGAGAAAAGTGTTTTCCGCTTCTTCGCCCGAAACTCCTTCCGACTGTGTCTCCCATTCGATGGGGGGTTGATAAAACTTATCGCTTTTGATAAGCATGTATCGATTTGCATCAAAATAGCTATATTCTTTTGCTGCTATTTCATTGATGCAAATGCTAATATCTTGAGTTCCTGTTCTCACGTGGTCCTCGATAGTTAGCATAAATTTAGTAAACCAGATGTTCTGTTTACTGCCTAAAACGAAAGTTTTAGGATGTGCTACAAAGCAATCTGCGATGTAACTATATCGATCTTTGGGGATCCAAACTTGGTTTGGCATTGCTGCTACTGGATCATAAGTTCGATTATATACTGTCCTCTCAACAGTGTGCTCATCCATTCGGATAATTACACTAATCGGGATTTCAGTTAAGGCTCGTCCTGTAATAGCGCTAAAGAAATCTTTTGCAGCTACCAATAGAGTCGCCATTGTAGGATCAAGAATCTCATTCTGAACTACTGGTTTTAAAAAGTTCATAAAACGAGATAAATCAAATCCTCCACCAAAAATATTTGGTGTATCACTGGGGTTATTATTCTTTTCAGATTTAGAAGAACTATCAGATCCTCCCAATAAGCCTCCGAGAACTTTACCTAGGATGTTACGGCCAGCATTCATCGCTCCTGTGATTAGAGCTCCACCCACTGGCTGTAAGGCAGATGATGCCATACTTAGAATAGTTGACAATCCGAACACTGTTACTGCCACTTCAGTGTTCATATCATTTGGTAAAAGTACATGTTGGATGTCCCCTGCTTCAGTAGCAGGCACACGCACTTTGATCATATATCTTCCGATACATGGACCAAATGTACCTTTCATTTTTGGCTGAATATGAGCAAAACGTTGGAACTTTTGAGTGATAGTGTTCTCTAATCCGTCTCCCCAAGAATCAGAAATAGCTGAAAGGTTTAATGGGATAGCTGTCTCCTCGCCAACTCTAATGGTTCCCCTCCACACTTCGACACCAAAATCATCTTGATCAAATGTCTCATCGAGTCCACTACTTTCGTTGTTTTCTCCTGCTTCACCTTTATCACCTGCTAAAGGTGTGATGAAATCCGTGGGGTTATCATTGTCGTCAGCGATTGCTAAACGAGCCATCAAATTGCTGAATCCTTCTTGATGTTCTTCAGAATCAGCATGTAGTTCGATACAATCAAACATCTCGTCAATTGCATTAATAAAGAAACCGTATTCTCTACCTGCTTGCCTTCTCGGCTTTTTGGGAGCTTGGAAAATTGCTGATCCTGCTCTAACCATAAGCGTCACATTCATGTCAGCAATGTCACCATTGCGATTGATAGCAAGTACTCGATATCGAAGTCTGGTTCGTGCTTCATTCGTAAGCAACCAAGGGTTGTTAGCGTACCGAACTGGTCTATTAGGAGTCTCTGCGTAGTTAATTGGAATTAACTCAATCTCCTTAGTCTCACCAAAAGCCACTAGTGTTCTTGAACTAGTATTTGCAGAGTCCACAAACTCCACTAACCCAGAGATCTGGGGTGCTCTTGGAATTGCAATCTTCATGGAAATAGTTGTTACATATCCTTTATGTCGACTGCCAGAAACCCAAACGTTTCTGTTATAGGGAAGCGAGATAGCTTCCCCTTTCTTCCGATCAGCTGATGGATTATAGTCGATGGTCTTCCATACTCCTACATCAGCCTGACTGACAGTGAACGACTGAAAAGGAAACCACGTGGCGTTTTGCACACCAGTCTGGTTCTTCGCAGCCGAAGTGTCAGCTTTCGGTTTAGTGGGCGGCGGCGCCGCTCCTTCCACATTAGTAGAGAGATTTCCGGTGTTACCCGTTTCCATAGCAATTCCTTCTGCTACTTCATTCGTCGCATCTGCAGTTACTTCTGATTGATACTCAATTTCTTCTGCTTCTTCTTCGTCTCTCTCTGGCTCGACCCAGAAAACTGCTGGAGTTTCTGGAACAGGAACAAAATTTAATCCTGGGATTTCAACTTCAGTCCTATTACTAATCAAACCACTTAAGTGGATATTGTGTACACAACAAAACGCTACCATCTGAAGTGGTGTTCCTACTTCAACTACTGTATTGTCTTCTTGTGTTTCGATTACAATTGATAAACCACTTTGACCCACTCTTCCTGTGTCTAATGGGATCACTGATAGATCATTACTCCAAGGTAAATCTACTGCAATCGGTGATGCTGTCATAGGTCGAAACCTAACACCACGTGTTTCTGTCGAGGGATCAAACTCTGGAGCATAAACTCTCAACATAATACCAGTCCCTAGCGGGGCTGGAGTGTAGATAATCCATGTAGCATCTGCTTGCGCAAATTTATATAATTTCATAATTTCAGCCTGATAAGCTGTTACTTTTGGATTTAGAATGATCTTACTTCCCACAGCCGGAGCCTGGAATGGTATTGCTGTGAAGGCGCTAAAAGCGTCTCCTAGATGCGTCTTTCCGAAAATATGACCAGGTAACTTGTATTTTCGCTGCTGTCGTAGCTTATATACTAACATTTTCCTGGACCATGCATCTAACATTTTCTGAACTGGTGGTCCAACTTCAGAAATAACGGCACCGTTTTCGGTGTCGAAATCTTGACTCGGGTCGCTACCGAGTTCAGATAATCCATCGCGTACGCGATTGGGCATATCTCTCACTAGAATTACTTGGGTCTTATTACTCATTGTTTTCTAAAATAAAATAAGATATTTTCGTTTTCATTAAAATATCTACCCTGCACTAAACCAATCAATAATGGCTGTGCTGGATTTCCTGAATTATTTGGGGAAATTCGCTGAACTGGAATGTTAAAATACATCAGCCTGATTACCCCATCCACTTCCACGTCAAAAGCGCGATTCATAGGAACTCTACTTCCGAATGGTCCTGTACCTGCTTTAATTTTCATAGTGTGGGTTGTGAAAGGATTTTCAAAATTCCTCCACGCAGTAACAACATACATTTGATCAAATCTTAACCAGATGTCGCTCTGCTCATTTTCCAATGCCACAATTCTATTAAATAGCGAATTATAATTTGTTTCCAAATTGTTAAGCCTATTGTTTACATTGGTGTTCGTACTACTTTGTAGTGCGATACTAGCAGTATTAATTGCTACTTGATTAGCGATCGCCGTAACGCTCGTGTCAATAACTGAGACTTCTGCTGATAAGTTCGTGACTCTCGCAGTTGTATCAGTTAAGTTGTTGTTTAAAACAACTATATCATCTTGGATGTTAATGATATTTGTATTGATTGTAATCAAGCTGGCATTTGTATCCTGCTGATAATTTTGCACAGTTCTTCCTAAACTGTCCAACTGATCTTGTAGCCGACGATTTTGCTCGGCTAATTCGGGTACACCTTGAGCATTCAAGACGTCCCAAAGGGTTGTGTTATTTTCAAATACTTCTTCTGTGATATTACTCATACTTAAAACATTTTGTCCAATAGTCCACATGTTGATATTCCACACTAACTATTGCAGCCAGATGCTTATTTAATTCAGGAGAATTACTATACATTAATCTCTTTCGAACTTCCTCATAGTATTCTTCTCCCCATAAATAAGCTTCATATAGCTTTTCTTTAATTATGCCTTCCCATAATAACAGATCAGTTTCTGGAACTGTCGTCCATGTTAGTGGAGCTTCTAAACTCCTCTTTAGTAGCGGTGCTACTATTTGTCCTCTCAATTCTTTAAAAGATCTTTTGATAAATTGGAGGTTTTCTAGTTCGGTAAAAGGTTGTTCCATACCGTCCTTAGAACCTGGTGTGATAATATGACCTATTCGAGTTAGTTCTTCTTTCACTGTCATATAATTATACTGGTCCTTATATTCATCTGAGACGCTTTCGATCTTGTCATCTCCAAATGAAATTAGTGAAACATTATTTCTAAATGTTTCAATACTGCTCTCGCCAGTCACTTTTATCCATGCGTAAAAAGATAAAATGTCATTTGCAATGCAGTTAACGATTGTAGTAAGAAACTCACCACTTTTGTTGCCTCTCTCTGTTTTGTAAACAGTGTCATAATCAACAACATAAGTCTCAATGGATTCCTGAGCTAAGACCTGACGGCCTAAATCCCATTCATCTGGTGCTACTTTCATAATCGTTTTATTAATTATGTTAAACACAGTCTGCATAAGTTCTTTGTGCAGATGTTTATCATAGTTTGCGAAGTCACAATCAAAATAATTGTTGTGCTTCGTTATCTCGTGGTAAATTTCTCCCCAACCTTTCGAATGAGGATTTACGCCGATAGCGTGATGTGCTTCAACAAATAATTGTTGGAATTGGTCTTTAAAATTTCCAAATAAAGCACTATCCACTATAATTTTATCCACGGGAATAGAATGAAATACTCGGACTTTTCCACTTTTGACAGCACTCTTTTTAATCAAAGCGTCTTTTACTTTAGAATTACTCAACGATATTACTCGCTTTCCTTCCTTAGCTTGCTCCAACTTATAAAGTACTCTCTTCTTTAGAACATATCCTAGTTGATCATTAAATGTTACTTCTCCTGTTATTTCGTTAACATTCAAGTAATCACTTTTCTTCGCTCCTCTCGCGAGGCTTGCCCACGGAATACCTGCTGCTTTATTCACTTTCAAGCCAGTAACAAATTTATTACTGGAGTTACCATTGAGAGCTTGTGGTAATAATTTCTCATAATCAGATGGAATAGGTTTTAACCTACCATGCATCTTACATGATAATTCATTTACCATAGCTTTCTCGATAACTTCAAGAATAAATCCGTCCATTTTTGGTAATTCTTGACACATGATTGAATTTTGTGTCATCAAAAACGAAGGGTTACCTTCCTGGTTTTTAAGCAAAACACCTTCTACACGCTTATCTCTTGGGCTGAGTGGTGACGGTTCGAGTTGTTCTTCAAACTTATCACTCCATGGGCTTCTGTGCCAATGGGCTAGAGACTCGTTGGATACTGGTGTTGTTGTACCACCATATTTCCCCATGAATTGCACATCACTACCTTGCGGTAGATCTGTCGGCTCACCTTTTACAATAAGCGCATGCCATGGATCTCCTTTATCCGTCTCTTCACGAATTCGTGCTAAATCGTCTTTTGTCAAAACTGATCCATACCATTTCGTGTCTCCTGCTGCCGAGTGGAATCCAATTAGTTTCGCTTCTCTTCTTTCCGCATTGGCGATTATATAACCACCACAGTCCCCTGCTGCAGAGAAACTCGCTCCTAATGCGAAACTTCCAATTTCAACATAGTCATGTTGTACTGTCGTACCTTGAATCCTATGACTCTTCAGCTCCCGTACCTTTGCAATAGCTGGTACGGTTATATCCGATTTCGGAAAATCTACTAAAACGGGTGTACACTCAATTGTATTCGCCCATTCAGTATCGGTGTATAGGTATTTGCCTAAGTCGCCAAACACTTTTACATCGTTACGCGCTCTATACAGTGGTTCCTGCGTCAACGTTCTCGCTTCTTGAAAACTTATAATTCTCAATATCGCTACATCTCGAACGAAATCTACATTCTCCACAACAGCCAAATAATAGTCTTTTAGCGTTACTGCGCGTTTAGGTGATTGATACCACCTTACAACTTCACCTACACTTACAGTGTGTGCGTTGGTAATCAGAGATGATTTATGTCCAAAACCGAAGTTTCTTTTAACATAATTCTCTGTGTCGTAGAGGCCTGGAGCAGCTGTTACTATCTCCACCTGGAAATTTTCCTTAATAGCTTTTCCCATTTGTACTGCCTCTTGCATATTTTGCTTGACGATTTCCTCAACTGTCTCATCACCATGGATCTTCTTTCCGCTAAACAAATCAGCTACTTTGCTGCAGCTTGCTATTGCTCGCTTCGTGATATGATTAACTTGGCCATCCTTAATCGCTTGTAGACCAAATATTGTCAATTCACAGTGAACTTCTTCTTCTGTGTATCCAATGATGAAATCAATGAAAGTCTCGGTTATTCCCAAAACTTGATACTGTTTAAGCATCTCGTGAATATGCTCACGAATATTTTCCCCTCTGGCTTGTAATTTAATACAAGCTGCTTTATTGTTACCAAGCAAGGGGTGATGTCTCGCTCTAAAATCTACGATCTTATCTTTCTCTACTCTAAATTGTTCAAGAGCTTCATAGATGGACATCAAGAAACAATTGTCCTGTTTCAGATATATGGCTCCTACGTAACTTTTTCCTTCTTCTACGTAGTCTTCTATAACGTCCATAAATCCTAATTCATAAACATTGTTCTTTGTCTTGTCGTGTGTAAATTCAAATTCCTCACCTAAGATTTTAACGGTGTGACTCGAACTACAATCTTTACAGAGAGTGTCTGCTGCCTGATATTTCATTTTTCTTACTACTCTCTTTCCTTTTCTTGATGCTTTCTTCTTCTTGTTGTCATCAGGATCATAATTATTATTTTGCTGTTCAATTTCCTCTTTCTTTGAGAAACTCATGATTAGCTTGTATAATAAATATAACAGCATCGAAAAGATCGACAATATTGTGGCGTGTAATACCACGTCTCCGACGATATCTGCTAAATTATTAATAATTGGTGTGATCTCCATACCTAATAATTCACAGATTTTCAAGACCACCGAAACAGTCGCGTCTTTGACAAAATGTAAGTAGTGTTCAACTACTTGATAACTCTGGTTTATCTTCTCACACATCCAATACTGTGCTCGCATGAAAGGATTGTATCTAACAAACCAGTAATCCATTATTTCTGGGGCCGCTCTATATACTAATCTATACATAGCAGCTTGTTGGAATATCCCAGTGACAAATGGGAAAGGTAGAACTCTTATTCCCACGTCTGCTACAGCATATCTCAGCATAGCTTGACGTGTTTCCTGACCTGCCCACAAATCTACTAACGTTCGTTTTACAACGTCAATACACTTTTTGTAGAACGGCTTCATCTTAGATTGTACTTCTAGCCTTAAACCTTCACAATCTAACAATAAGTATCTACCTTCCAGTATACTTGGTGACCAAATATACGACGAATCGAAACAATCCGTCACTCTTAGAGGCGGGACTTTCGCTAGTCGACTTTTGAACTCTTTGCTCTCTGGGAATTCCCAGATCCCTAAAGCTCTTATAAAATCAGCTACTTTGTCATCCTTGTATTCAGAATAAACTTCTTTTAGAAATTTACCATCAGACTTCCTCTTAAGCATCCAGATCCAATCACCTAGTTGCCGAACTTCTTCAATATGTGGAGTCGCAAAAGCTTTCAATATTGCTTCTCCAACAGCTTTGGATATTCTTAACTTACGCAATTCATCTGTCGTTGGATCCTTTACATGAGGATACCTTGTCCATTTTCCTTGCGGAGTATTCTCAGGTAGTTCTTGGTTCACCTGAGTACCACTCGTGCTCGCTCCTTCATTATATACGACTACTGGGGTTTCTAATAAAACCTTTTCAATCGTATTTTCTGTCGGCGCTCCATCTAATTCTGGTTCCTCTACTTCTTCCTCTTCCTCGAGTATGATATTGTCAAACTCACATCCTCCATTATTATAGAGAACTGAAGGATCAAAAAGTACCAAACCTTCCTCTAAGGGCTCCTCAACATCATCCATTTGATATTGAGTAATCGCTGCACTCATGATTTTATTGCACTTATCGTAATTGTTATAAACTGACATAGCTATTCTGTTAACTATATCATCGAATGTGCATTCAGTCAATCCTGTTTTCGCAATGGCATTTTGCATAGTACCGACTTGGAAATTCAAATGTTTGAATTCATCGTCGTATCCTTGCGCACTTGTAGGTTTTCTACAGCCTTGCTTGATTGACGCTTTAATTGTAATAGGGAACCTATTGTGTAAAGCATTTATGTCGGAAATAGTTACACTCTGTGTTGGTAATACATTACACGTTGTCACGCATAAGTACGAGTTATATGGCTTTCCTTTTTCTTCTTCTCTAGCCATAACCATTCCGATGGGTTGATTACTTATAAAATTAATCCACATGGGGTGATCTGTGTTGTCTCTCTTTTGAAAGGCGTCATCCATGTAAGTAATTTCTTGACCGATATAACCAGTATCGTAATCATCCCTAAATTGTGCAAACCATGTCTGCCATGTAGTCGTATCTCCAAGTTCTTCAATGTGGTCATCTGCTAGCTTTTTCTTCACTGCATTCAATAACTTTGTCACCAAAGTTGACTTTCCTATACCACTCGGTCCTTGGATACACACTCCTACTGGTGTGATTCTCATCTTTTGACTTTGCACGATTTTAGCTTGAGCTAAAATCTTCAACGCTAAGTTGTGTAGAGTATTTGCTTCTACAAAAACTGAATTATTCTTGAAACTAGTGTTAGACACTGTTTTTATCAAAGTATTCAGTTCTTTGACGTTGCGTTCGAAATCTAATAACCTTTGTTTTCCTAAAGGCTTATTTAGATCGTGGCCTGCTACAGCCATAGTCTGGACGAAATACTGATATTCTTCCTTGAGGGTTACTAACAGGTTTAGAATCTCTACTATCTTTTCATGATTCTTTTGCTCTAATATACCTGCTGTTTCCATCACAATCCTCATTTGATCTTGTATTACTTTGATATTTTTAATATTTCTCGCCTGAGAATTAATAAAAGTATCAATCGAAATATCAGATATTTCTTTTCCAGCTATAGTAGCCATTGTTGCAATGGCTGGAATGCAATCTTCTAAAGTTTCATAATTTATAGCATTTTCTGCTAACGCTGCTGCTCTAGATGTGAGTACATTCACAATAGGGATTTCCATCCCTAAAAACGAACCGATCTTAACGATTTCTGACATAATAACTTCTGTTGTTGGATTTCTAACTGCTGATGTTACACATGCAGTTATACCAGCAAAATGATTGCTAAAGTTATTTGCGACAGTTCTCAAATTAAGTCCAAATGCGTTTGTTGTGGCAACTTCATGTAGTCCAGATTTTACACCGAGTATAATCTTCTTTCCTACATTACTGATTTGTTCTGTGCCTTCTTTAACCCTATCTGATAGAGTTTGTATTATGGCATTAATTGTGGGGGCCATAACATATTTTAGTAATAAAGTTGATGTTAGTGAGTACATCACTATATCAAATTTAAAACCGTACCCGTTCAAGGTACTTATTGAACCATAAAGGAACACCAACAGATTTAACAAGAGAAACTTGTGATCTGTTATATATGTAAATACTTCGTGAAGTTGTAAATCCATATTTGGTTTATTCCTTTTTGTTTACAAACCAGTTTTTGACTGGTGTAACACCTACGGGAACGAAGGCTAACATAGTTTTACGCCAAACATTAATTGCTTGGTGTAATTTCTTATTAGTATCATTTTGACCAATTTGTTCCCAAACATGATTAGGATTGGTCAAAAACGGGTTAACCTTCTTATAATGGGCTGACCATTTACTACGGTGAATATAGATTTCAGATCTAAGTGTTTTGAAATACTCAAATCTTGTAGCTTCTTCAAGCTTTTCACCTTTGTAGTGATTCTTCAGATACTTCCACCTTATAGGTAGAATACCTGGAGGGCAGTCGGAATCTTTCTTCGCGGCTGCTTTTTGTGAAACGTTGAATGTAATTAAAGACGATGATCTTTGTGGCATCTTTGGCTTCTCTGGCATCGGTTTAATTGTTTGTTCCGATTCCGCCAAATCTTTAACTAACGCTTCTGAAAAAGTACTATCTTTGACTTTTGATTCAGTCAATGTTCGTACTCCTTGATTTGTGACTTTCTTTTTCGCATCCTCAGTCATATTAACTTGGTTTCCCAAGATTTTAAGTGCTTCCTTTGGTGTTGTAGCTTCATCAACTTTTAATTTAGCTTCAATACCATCATCAGCAAACTTAGTGATCTTTCCATCCTTGTTTACTAACGGTTGCGATTGCACTTCAGGCTTTTTAGCATTCTTCAACGTCGCATCTTGCTTATTGAATTGTGCTAAGCCTGAAGGTCCTGCTTTGTCATTGTCTGCAGGTTTTGGCTTTGGTTGAGTCGCATTTTTCTCCTTATTTCTTTGAACTTTATTCCATTCATTTGCTACAGGAGTTGCGGCTTGTTGCGTGGTTTCTGGAGTTTGAAGTTTTGGCTTTTTCAATTCTTCATTCTCTTTCTTTAACGCTTCATTTTCCTCTCTCATTTGTTGTAACTGAGCTAGGATTTGGGCTTGTTGTTTTGCCATCTCACCCATTATTTTAGTTAATTCTGCGATTTGTTGTTTCAAATCTTCATCATTAACTGGAACTACTTGTGGTATTTCCTTAATAGTAGGATCTTGAGATCCTAGTTGATCGTCACGTTGTACAACGTTAGAATCAACTTTGTCAGTGTTTTCTTTCGATTGTTCTGGCATTTTTGTAATTTCTTTTTTAGTACTATCACTAGTACTGGAATTCGATGCTTCCTTTAATGCGTCCTTTTCGATTAAGTCTTGCTGTTCTTTTGCTAGAGCCAGCATAGCTTTATCGTACTCGTCAGCATTTAACCAACAATTAGATTCTCTAAATTCTTTAGTCTCTTTCGAAACTAAATTATTGATCCTCTTCCTCTGGTCTTTTGACATAAAAGTTCTGATGATTTTCATATCACTATCAGAATAAATTATGTTTTGATATCTATAATAGACTTTGATTTTGTCTCCGTCCTTATAGGTATGCTTAGTGATTTTCTTCTCTCTCAAAGCATACGCAGCTGATTGTTTTAGGATTTTATCTCCCATTACTGCATTTCCTTCCACATCAAATTGGAAGTTATTCCGTGATAATTTACTTCTATCACTACTCGACTGTTCTTCTACTGGTTTACTCTTTATCATCATAAACTTCGAAGATGCCATCGAACGCCCGGAACCGGCGTGTATTTGATTTTCTTGCAGTTTTGCTAGATCTGCTAAACTAGTTCGTTCGTCGTCTGCGTCCCAACTTCCATCTAGGCTTCCACTCAAATTGTTCGCAGTGCTTCCGTCGATTTTCCCTTTTGGTACTCTGTCTAACTCATCACTACTGCGCAATTGTTCTTGCTCATCACTCTTGGACTCATCATTAGGTCGTTTAATTTCACTTTGGGTATCAAGGGCAACGTTACCAACCGTTGATACTTGCAATTTTCCTACCTTTCGCGGCGTACTCATCCTGTAAAATATTAT
>Ga0138285_1089959_pt1 | contig 12691 bp, 9 predicted proteins | sample S_130626_E_mt_FD_106916 | JGI IMG/M metagenome (GOLD analysis project Ga0138285, IMG submission 106916) | Freshwater microbial communities from Lake Simoncouche, Canada - S_130626_E_mt (Metagenome Metatranscriptome) | ecosystem: Environmental > Aquatic > Freshwater > Lake | place: Canada: Quebec... | reverse complement strand
CGAATTAAAATTAGAGTCTTATTTTTCAGATTTTTTAATAACAAATGATGAAGGTGTTAAGTACACAAAAATGACGGTTGTTATTATTTCGTTATTTATAATGCCAATAATTAATGAGTCCTTTAAAACTCAAAAAATAAATTTTTTTGAGTTTTATTCTATATTTTTATTAGCTTTACTATCATTATTAGTCATGATAAGTTCTTGTGATTTAATGTTATTTTATATTTTAATGGAAATGCAAGCACTTTGTTTTTATATTTTGACATCTATAAATCGAAACTCTACATTTTCTGCGGAAGCTGGTTTAAAATACTTTGTTTCAGGATCCTTTATTTCTGGTTTTTATTTATTGGGTTGTTCTTTAATTTATGGAAGTTTGGGGACTTTAAATTTAAAAAACATTAATCTTTTATTAGCTTTCAATATTGATATTTTTAGCAGTGAATTAGGGATTTTTGTTTTGGCAGGATCTAGTTTTATAATTTGTACATTATTATTTAAATTAACATGCGTTCCATTTCATTTTTGGTCTCCTGATGTATATGATGGAGCTCCCATAAGTTCTACATTAGTTTTATCTGTGTTGCCTAAATTGTCTTTATTTTATTTTTTTATAAAATTAATAAATTCTTTAAACAATGTTTTTGTAAATATTAATTTTCTTTTATTAACGCTTGGCATTTCGTCTGCACTAGTAGGAACTCTTTTTGCTATAAATCAAAAAAGATTAAAAAGACTTATTATTTATAGTTCTATTGCTCAAACAGGATTTTTAATTTCTGGTTTGAGTACTGGCAATATAGAAGGTTATACTTCAGTGTATTTTTTTCTTTATATATATTTAATAACATCTATTATGATTTGGGGACATTTTATTGTTTTTTACGCATTTTATTCAAGAACGGCAATTTTTTGTTCAAGTGAATTAAATCCACTATTTTTGTCTAGTCTATCGAATCTATTTAAAAAAAATAGTTTGTGGTGTTTTTCATTTATAATTATTTTTTTTTCAGTGGGTGGAATTCCACCTTTGAGTGGATTCTTGTCGAAAATGTTTATATTATATGAATTAGTGAATTATAAAAAAATTATAGGAGCTATTTTACTAATATTTGTTAGTGCTGTTTCAATTTATTATTATATACGTCTTATTAAAATTTTATGCTTCGAATCTAAAAACTCAAATACTAGTAATAATGATAGTTTTAAGGTCATATTTTTTAACGAAGATTTAGATCGTATTTATTTGTTATTTGCTATCATTTTATTTTGTATTATAATTTTATTTTATTTTCCCACATTGATTTTGACTTTTTCTCAATATATTGCTATACATTCATTTGTATTCTAAGAATATAGTTTAAGATATGGTTAACAGTAATATAAAAAATATAGAAAATGTAATTCCAATTTTGTCACGCTCATTGATAAATCAAGAACAAATATTAAATATTAATTTTCAAAATCTATTGTTTATATTAACTTTTTTAAAAAATCACATCAATTACAAATATAACTTATTGACTTGCATATCTGGCATTGATATTTTACAAAGTCAATATCGATTTGGAGTTATTTATGAATTATTAAGCATTACCTTTAATTCTCGAATTAGAGTAAAAGTATTTGTAAATGAAATAACTTCTATAGAATCTTCAATTACTGTCTTTTGCAATGCTAATTGGTGGGAAAGAGAAATTTGGGATTTTTATGGCATTTATTTTCAAAATCATCCAGACTTAAGACGAATATTAACTGATTACGGTTTTGAAGGCTATCCTATGAGAAAAGATTTTCCGCTATCTGGATATGTAGAAGTTCGTTATGACGAAACAAAAAAAAGAGTTGTTGTTGAACCTATTGAGTTAGCTCAAGAATTTCGGGCATTTAATTATGAGACTCCGTGGTAACAAAAATTAATTATTTATGATATTAAAAAAAAATGAACTAAATCGAAAATTGAAGAATTTTACAATAAATTTTGGGCCCCAACATCCAGCAGCACATGGAGTGCTTAGATTAATTTTAGAGCTAGATGGAGAAATCGTAAAACGTGCGGATGCTCATATTGGTTTATTACACAGAGGTACTGAAAAATTAATTGAATATAAAACATATTTACAAGCTCTTCCCTATTTTGATCGTTTAGATTATGTTTCTATGATGTCACAAGAACATACTTATTCTTTAGCAGTAGAAAAATTGGGTAATATTAAGGTTCCTTATAGAGCAAAAGTTATTCGTATTCTTTTTGCGGAAATTACTAGAATATTAAATCACTTGCTAGCTGTAGGATGTCATTCCATGGATGTTGGAGCTATGACACCATTTTTATGGGCGTTTGAAGAACGAGAAAAACTAATGGAATTTTATGAACGTGTTTCTGGAGGTAGAATGCACGCAGCATATATAAGACCTGGGGGGGTTGCATCTGATGTTCCTTTAGGGTTTTTAGATGACTTATACGTTTTTGCCAATCAATTTAATTTTAGATTGGATGAAATGGAAGAAATGTTAACAAATAATCGTATTTGGAAAGAACGTTTAATAGACGTTGGCATTGTAACTTATAAAAATGCTATACAATGGGGTTTTAGTGGAGTTATGTTAAGAGGTTCTGGTATTCCGTGGGATTTAAGAAAAAATCAGCCTTACGAAATATATGAAAATTTAAATTTTAATGTTCCTGTTGGTAGTAATGGAGATTGCTATGATCGCTATTTAGTTCGAATAGAAGAAATGAGAGAGTCATTAAAAATAATAAATGAATCCCTAAATATAATGAAAGAAGGTTCGATTAAAACAGATGATTATAAAATAAATCCTCCGTCAAGAATAGAAATGAAAAATTCTATGGAGGCTGTTATTCATCATTTTAAATATTATACAGAAGGTTTTATATTGCCACACGGAGAAACATATACTGCTACGGAAGCTCCTAAGGGAGAATTTGGTGTTTATTTAATTTCAAATAACACTGAAAAACCATATAGATGTAAAATAAAAGCTCCCGGGTTTGGTCATTTACAAGCATTAGACGATATGTCAAAAGGTCATATGATAGCAGATATTGTTACTATAATTGGAACTCAAGATATTGTTTTTGGGGAAATTGATCGATAATTAAATAAAAATTTATGTTATTAACTTATATATTTTTGATATTATTTTTTTCTTTAATTGTTTTGTTTATAGTACCTAAACAAAGCAAAAATGTTCTTCATTTTATATCTGCTACAACTTCTGGTTTTGTTTTAATACTAGCGTCGTATATTCTTTCAAAATTTGATACAAATGTTTATTATTTTCAAGAATTAATAACATATAAATTTGATTCTCAATTTTTTAATTTTTCATTTTCTTTTGGTTTAGATGGGATTTCAATTTACTTTTTTTTCTTAAGTACTTTACTTATATTTCTTTGTATTTTATTTATATGGAATGAAAGTAATTTCAAAGAATATGTAATAAATTTATTATTAATCGAATTTTTTTTATTAATAATATTTAGTGTCTTGGATCTTATGTTATTCTATATATTTTTTGAGGCAATATTAATCCCTATGTTTTTAATAATAGGTATTTGGGGGTCAAGAGAAAGAAAAATACGTGCGGTTTATTTATTTTTTTTTTACACATTGTGCGGTTCTTTATTAATGTTGATTGGAATACTTTACATTTATCAAAAAGTCGGTAGTTTAAATATGGAATATTTACTAGCATGGAATTTTACATTAAATGAACAAATTTTTTTGTGGTTAGCATTTTTTTTTTTCATTTGCATCTAAAATACCTATGTTTCCGTTTCATATCTGGCTGCCTGAAGCACACGTAGAAGCTCCTACTGTTGGTTCTGTTTTGCTTGCAGGAATTTTATTAAAACTGGGTGTATATGGATTTTTAAGATTTAGTTTGACTATTTTTGTAGAAGCTTCTTTATTTTTTTCTCCTATTATGTATTTGCTTTCAGCAATAGGTGTTATATATGCTTCTTTAACCGCTTTACGTCAAACAGATTTAAAACGAATTATTGCTTATTCTTCAATAGCACATATGAATTTAGTTACACTATGTATATTTAGTTTTAACGTAATAGGGCTTGAGGGATCTATAATTCAAAGTATAAGTCATGGTTTTGTTGCAGGAGGTATGTTTTTTTTAATAGGGATTTTATATGATCGGTATCATTCGCGATTTTTATATTATTATGGAGGCCTTGTTCATTTTATGCCTATTTATTCTATATTATTTTTTATATTTACCTTAGCAAATATCGCTTTGCCAGGAACAAGTAGTTTTATAGGAGAATTTCTTCTTTTAACAGGTATTTATAAAACTAATGTTGTAACTGCGATTGTAAGCGCCTTGGGGGTTATACTTTCCGGGGCTTATTCATTGTGGCTTTATAATAGATTGATTTTTGGAAATATTAAAATAAATTACACTTTAAAATTTAGTGACATTTGTTTTAGAGAATTTATTGTAATATTTCCTTTATTCTTTTTTATTTTATTTATGGGAATCTGCCCAATTTATTTCTTATCCTACATTCACTTTGCTTGCAATTCCGTTTGTTTAATAAATATATAATATAAAATATGACTCGTAATAAATATTTGTGCAGATGTGATTTAACAAATAAATTTAATATTTCAAACGTTTATAACTATCCATATATTAAAAAAGTTGTTGTTGAACTTTTTTTGTCTGATTTAGATTCTAGTTTTGAGATTGGTTATGAATTAAAAAGTTTTTTTTTCTTATATGTTATGAGTGGAATAAACCCTACAATAAAATATAGTTCTGCTAATTTTGAAATTTCAACCAAAACTAATAAAAATAGAAATTTTTGTTATGTTAACAAAGTGTTTTTAGAAAATAAAAAAAATATAGACACTTTTATAAATTTTTTGTTTATAGAAAATGACTTTAAATCGCAAGCAAATCATTATAAGTTAAAAACACCAGTTAATTTAGACTCAACTAGTTTTTATATAGACGTACATTTATCAATTTTTAAAGAATTTGCAGAACTACTTGGTTCTCATGTACAGGACATTTCTACGAAAGATACTTGCATCCGTATTAACTTTGTTCTTAAAGTAGATTCAAAAATAAAAGGTAAATATGTTAAGAATATTTTTCCATTTTGGTATTTTGGATAAATGGCTGAGTGGTTTAAGGCATTAGTCTTGAAATCTAACGCATCTTAAAGATGCCGTGGGTTCAAATCCCACTTTATCCTTCATAAAAACTCTTAAATGAAATAATAAAACAAATATGTTATTTTTAATTATATTGTTGCCGATATTAGGATTTTTTAGTGGTAGTTTATTTGGCCGTTCATTAGGACGAGGTGTATGTATAGTAACATCTTTATTAACGTTTACATCCTTTTTAATATCTATATTTTTATTATTAGACGTTATATATTCTGGAAAAATTTATATTTTAGTATTAAAAAACTGGATCTATTCTGATACAATATATATAGACTGGAGTTTTTGTTTTGACAGTTTAACCTGTATAATGTTAGTTGTTGTAACTTTTATATCTAGTTTAGTACATTTATATTCCACAGAGTACATGGAAAATGATCCTCATCTTGTACGATTTATGTCTTATTTGTCTTTATTTACTTTTTTTATGCTTATTCTTGTAACGGCAAATAATTTTTTACAAATGTTTGTAGGGTGGGAGGGTGTTGGTGTTTCATCATATCTTTTAATAAATTTTTGGTTTACTAGGATACAAGCAAATAAAGCGGCAATAAAAGCTATGTTAATAAATAGAGTAGGAGATTTTTTTTTACTTTTAGGTATTTTTACAATATACATCGTATTTAATTCTTTAGACTATGATATTGTATTTAGTTTAGTGCCATCAGTAATAAATCAAACTTTTATTTTAGGCGGTTATCAAATTAATGTTGTAGATTTAATATGTGTTTTTCTTTTCTTAGGAGCAATGGGAAAATCTGCTCAATTAGGACTTCATACATGGCTACCTGACGCAATGGAAGGTCCAACACCAGTGTCAGCTTTAATTCACGCTGCGACAATGGTTACTGCGGGAGTTTTTTTGATAATTAGATGTTCTTATTTATTTGAATATTCTCCTTTGAGTTTGTCATTTATTACCTTAATAGGTGCTATGACAGCATTTTTTGCTGCTACAACAGGCTTGTTTCAAAATGATATAAAAAGAGTTATAGCTTATTCTACTTGTAGTCAATTAGGTTATATGGTTTTTGCGTGCGGTTTATCAAGTTATGAAGTTGGAATTTTTCATCTTTCAAATCATGCTTTTTTTTAAAGCTTTATTGTTTTTGGGTGCTGGATCAGTAATACATGCAATGTCTGACGAACAAGATATGCGTAAAATGGGCGGATTAAGCCGATTATTACCTTTTACTTATGCTATAATGATGATCGGTTCACTAGCTTTAATAGGGTTTCCCTTTTTAGCAGGATTTTATTCTAAAGATGTAATTTTAGAAATTAGTGCATCTACTTATACTGTTGTGGGTCAATTTTCTTTTATGTTAGGTGTTTTGGCTGCTTTTTGTACAGCTTTTTATTCAACAAGATTACTTTATCTTGTATTTTTATCAAAACCTAATGGAAATAAAAACATAACATTAAATGCTTATGAAGGTTCTTGGAAAATGACACTACCTTTATTAATTTTGTCTATTTTTAGTATAATAATAGGTTACTTATCAAAAGATTTATTTATAGGATTTGGTACAAACTTTTGGGGAACATCTATTTATATTAATCCATTAAATTATATATTATCTGATATTGAATTTTTATCTACAAAATACAAAATACTTCCTTTATTAATAACAATTTTAGGTGTGGTTTTTGCATTTTTTTTATACACATTTAAATTGAGTGAGTATTATTTATTTAAATCTTCAAATCAAGCAAAAATTATTTTTAATTTTTTTAATAAAAAGTGGTATTTTGATAGAATATATAATCAGTTTTTTGTACAAAACATTTTATTTTTAAGTTATTCTTATTTTTATCAAAACGTTGATAGAGGTATTATAGAAAAAATAGGTCCTTCTGGTATATCCTCAAAAGTTATAAATTCGGCAAAAGAAATTAAATTTTATGAAACAGGATTTGTGTTGCAGAACCTTTTTTTTATTTTTTGTTGTATTGTAATGTTTGTTTTTTTAGCTGCAAGAGGTAATATTTTAATTTTAATTTTAATATGTATCTATCTGGAACTTTTTCCTAAGGCATTAGATTAAGAAAATAATTAAGCGGTGAGTGTATCTCAATGGTAGAGAGTCAAATTGTGGCTTTGAAGGTTATGGGTTCAAATCCCATTATTCACCTTTCAACTTGCTTGGTTGGCGGAATTGGTAGACGCGGCAGACTTAAAATTTGTTCTTTTTTAAAGGTGTTGGTTCGATTCCAATACTGAGCACAAATAAACTTATAAAAAAATAAAAAAATTTAAATTTATAAAAACAATGCATGATAGTCTTTAAAAAAGTGTTTAACATAAACTGGTTTACAACATATTGTGACTCCGGAGAGTCTTGGCAACTAGGTGTTCAGGATCCAGCTACTCCGTTAATGGAAGGAATGATTTTTTTCCACAACTATCTAATTTTTTTTTTGATTTTAATTGCAGTTTTTGTCTTTTGGATGTTATATCAAGTACTAATTAATTTTAATGAAACTATAAATCCAATTTCTCAAAAATTTACACATTCAAGTCTACTGGAAATTATTTGGACTATTTTACCAGCAGTCTTTCTTGTATTTATTGCGGTTCCATCTTTTGCCTTATTATATTCTATGGATGAATTAATAGATCCTATTGTTACTTTAAAAGTTGTAGGACATCAATGGTATTGGAGTTATGAATATTCTGATTATGCAACTTTAGAAGGAGGAGAAACGTTAAATTTTGACTCATACATGATTCCAACAAATGACTTAATAAAAGGATCCTTTCGTTTACTAGAAGTTGATAATAGGGTTATTTTACCTATAAATACACACGTTAGAATACTTGTAACTGCTGCAGATGTATTACACAGTTGGGCTGTTCCTTCGTTTGGTATTAAAGTTGATGCTTGTCCAGGTAGATTATCACAAGCATCTCTTTTTATAAAGCGAGAGGGAGTTTACTATGGTCAATGTAGTGAGATCTGCGGTATAAATCATGGTTTCATGCCTATTGTTGTTAGAGCAGTTTCAGTAGATTGTTTTACAAATTGGATTGTAGCAAAATTAGATAATTTAATTTTAGAGTAATATGTCAAAAATAAGATGGAATAGAGATTCAATCTTATCGTTTGTAGACTCTCATATTATAGATTATCCAACCCCTATAAATTTGAATTATTTGTGGAGTTTTGGATCTACTGCAGGTTTATGTCTTGTAATTCAAATTATTACTGGAATTTTTTTAGCAATGCATTACTGTTCCTCAATAGATTTAGCATTTAATAGTGTTGAACATATTATGAGTGACGTAAATAACGGTTGGTTAATTAGATATATACACGCAAATGGAGCTTCCATGTTTTTTATAGTTGTTTATTGTCATATTTTCAGAGGTCTATATTATGGTTCTTATATTTATCCACGAGGTAAATTGTGGGTTAGCGGTGTTATTATCTTTTTATTAATGATGGCAACAGCTTTTATGGGATACGTACTCCCATGGGGCCAAATGAGTTTTTGGGGGGCTACTGTAATAACCAATTTGTTTTCAGCAATACCATTTGTAGGGAGTTCTATTGTTGAGTGGTTATGGGGTGGCTTTTCGGTAGGAAACGCGACTTTAAATAGATTTTATAGTTTACATTATTTAATGCCTTTTGTAATAGCAGGGTTTGTAATTGTGCATTTAAGTTTACTTCATAAAGACGGTTCAAATAACCCATTAGGTATAAATTCAAGTACAGACAATATTTCCTTTTATCCTTATTTTTATGTAAAAGATCTTTTTTCATTTTTTATATTAGTATTAATATTTTCATTCTTTGTTTTTTTTTATCCTAATACATTAGGACATACTGATAATTATATTCCAGCGAATCCATTGTCTACTCCTGCTCATATTGTTCCAGAATGGTATTTTCTACCATTTTATGCAATATTAAGATCAATACCCGATAAATTAGGAGGTGTTGTAGCAATGATAAGTGCAATATTAGTTTTATTATTATTACCTTTAATAAATACATCTAAAATTAGAAGTAGCAAATTTAGACCAATATTTGGTTTAGCATATTGGTTTTTAGTATCAGATTTCATAATCTTAGGATGGATTGGACAGAAACCTGTTGAGAGCCCCTACATTGAAATTGGAATGGCTGCAACTGGTTTTTATTTCTTTTTTCTTTTAATTTTAGTTCCATTAATAGGTTTGTTAGAGTCTGAAATGATTAATAATACAGACGGAATTGCATTAATGGAACACTTTGAAGATGAAGAAGATATGTATTTTGGATATATTCCTGAAGATATGAACGATATTAACATATTAGAGGAATATCCGAGGTTATTTTTTGTTTCAGAGCTAACACCAATTTATACTACAAGATTTACAAAAAGTATCATGTACTTTTTATAGAACATGATGTTTATTTAGTATTATGACTAGTATAAAAATTAATGACATAGATTTTTTAATAAGATCTAACATTTCTATACTTGAATCCTGTAAATATGTAGGCATAAATATACCTCGTTTTTGCTATCACGAAATTTTATCTGTATCCGGAAATTGTAGAATGTGTTTGGTTGAAATTGAGAATTTAGAAAAGGCCGTGGCATCTTGCGTTACTGAAATTGAAGAAGGAATGTCCATTTGGGTTGATACACCTTTTGTAAAAAAATCAAGAGAAAATGTTCTTGAGGCTTTACTTTTAAACCATCCCCTCGACTGCCCAATTTGCGATCAAGCTGGAGAATGTGATTTACAAGATCAAACTAAAATTTTTGGAAGCAGTTACAGTCGTTTTTTCTTAAAAAAAAAAGTTGTTGAAGATAAATCTTTCGGACCTTTAATTAAAACAATTATGACGAGATGTATTTTATGTACTCGTTGTGTACGTTATGCGTCTGAAATTGCGGGAATTGAATATTTTGGGACTTTAAACAGAGGCGTAGAAACAGAAATTAGTTCTTATAAATCTAAAGCATTCGAGTCAGAAATTTCTGGAAATGTAATAGATTTGTGCCCTGTAGGAGCATTAACTTCAAAACCGTATACTTTTAAATCTAGACCTTGGGAATTAAGATTATGTGAAAGTATAGATACAACAGATTCATTAGGTTCTAATATTTATATAAATTATAAAGGAACTGAAATATCAAGAATACTTCCTAAAAGTAATATTAATCTTAATGGTAATATCATTTCTGATAAAGCAAGATTTTCATACGATTCGAATACTGAAAATAGAGTAACAGAATTATACTCTTATTGTTCTCAAGAAAAAAGATATAGTATAATAAACTGGGAAGAGTTTTTTAATAAAATAGATATTTTCAAAAAATTTTTTTACTTTAATTTTTTTATTGATGAAAAATGTGATTTTGAAACAAATATTTTTTTAAAAAGGTTTATTAATAGAGATCCTAGAAAGTGTAAATTATTTTGCATAAATAAGAATAATTTATATAATAATAATATTTACATTTCAACCCAACTTAATATTTTAAATAAACTTGAAAAAGAAGGAGACGTAGTAATACTTTTGGGATGTAATCCTAAATTGGAAAATACGGTGCTTAATTCTAAAATACGTTTTAAATTTAAAAATATTCATTTTAATATAAAAGTATTGGGTATGTCATTTGACTATAATATAGAATCCAAGTTTATTAATTTAAATTTTTGTTACTTAGTAAAAACTTTAGAGGCTAAAAACTGTTTATTAACGGATATAGCTAAAAAATCTAGAAAGCAACTTTTGTTAGCTGGTGAAAATTTATTTGATAGAATTAATAGTGGAAATAGTTTTCTTAATCAACTTTCAAAAATATTTCCTGCTTTGAATTTAATAAAACTAATAAATAACAGAAATTCGGATGGATTAAATTGGTTTAATATTAAAAAATTGGCAAATAAACGTAAAAATGAAAATAAAATTGCTTTTTTTTTGAATTTAAATGACAATATTGTTTTTCGAAAAATTTTTGATAAATTTAACAAAAAAGTTTTGATAAATACTCATGGCTCTTTATATGCAAGCAAGTCTGACATTATAGTTCCAATGTTTAGTCCTTATGAAACAGAAGAAACTTATTTAAACTTGGAACATAGATTACAAACTACACAAAAAATTACATCTTTATTTCCAATTTTAAAATCTTTAAAAAATATTGTTTACTCTATAGGTAATTTTAATAAAAATAATTTTATGAATAAATATGAAAATTATTTAACTTTTTTAAAAGAATCTTTAAAAAATTCAGAAAAATACAATTTTATAAAAAATATACTTTCTCCTATTTTTATAATTGACAAAATTTTTAAAATAGCTGAAAGTAAGGTAATTCTTTCAAAATATCCTATTAAGGAAAAAATAAAAAATTTTTATTTTACTGATAATCTTACAAGGAATTCTATAATTATGAAATCTTGTTTTGATGAATACACCAAAAATTTAATAAATTTTAACAGCTAGAAAATAAATTTATAAAGTATAAAAAAATACCTTCTAATAAACAAGGAAAGATTTTAAACGCAAAGCCATTTTTATCAATTTATTTCTATTAAAAACGCTTAATTCATGCGGTGAGCATACTGTACGCCTTCTAAAGGCGTAAAGTTGGTAGTACAAGTTTACTTAGGATCGTATTAATACTAAAACCATTGCTAATTTTACTATGATAAGATTTCTTTATACTTTATTTAAAACACTTATCAGATTTATTGATAAGAATGGGCCTTATTTTAATCTTATGTTTATTATAATTTTAATTCTTATCATTATAAGTACAATAAATATTTTAGATACAAAACTTGTTACATTTATTGATAAGATTGTTTTTGGTGTTATTCATTCTTTTAAAAATTTTATTCATTTTTTTAGGTTTTTTATTCGTGTGTTTGTAATTTCTAGTTTGATAAATTATCTTTATTTTTTATTTAAAAAACTTACTAGATTTATTGATAAGATTGATTTTAATCTTATTCGTGTGTTTATAACCTTTGTAATTTCTAGTATTATAAATTATGTTTATATCTTATTTAAAGAACTTAGTGGATTTATTGACCTTAATCCTATTCGTGGGTTTATAATCATTGTAATTTTTGTTTTAATATTAATCAAACTTGCTAAATCTTTGATGTAATAATACGAGTGTATTAAGAGATGCCTTATTTACGTGAAATAAATAGTAGTGTTTCTAAAATTACAGGATGTGTGAACAAATCTAAAATAAAGGTATAGTAAAATTAATTTTTAACTTTACCTCTAATATTATTGTATATACTTAGTAAGAAACCACTGATTTTATTTTAACTGAATTAATATAATTCTGATAAGTATAATAAGGATTAATTAAAATATTTTTACTTATAAAATATAACAAATTTTAAAGTGTATTCTAAGCATTTATAAATTTTAAGATAATAAATGTGTTCGCGAAATAAAGCAGCAGGTAGCTTGTCGGGCTCATAATCCGGAAGTCATAGG
>Ga0138285_1004423_pt1 | contig 12745 bp, 10 predicted proteins | sample S_130626_E_mt_FD_106916 | JGI IMG/M metagenome (GOLD analysis project Ga0138285, IMG submission 106916) | Freshwater microbial communities from Lake Simoncouche, Canada - S_130626_E_mt (Metagenome Metatranscriptome) | ecosystem: Environmental > Aquatic > Freshwater > Lake | place: Canada: Quebec... | reverse complement strand
TAACAATAAAAAAAATAAATAAACATTAATAATTAAAAACATGGCTAAAGAAAAATTTGACCGCTCGAAACCACACTTAAACATTGGTACTATCGGTCACGTTGACCACGGTAAAACCACTTTAACTGCAGCAATTACTAAGGTATTAGCTGATAAAGGGTTATCAGAAGCAAGATCATTTGATTCAATTGACTCAGCTCCTGAAGAAAAAGAAAGAGGTATCACAATCAATACCGCTCACGTTGAATATTCAACAGCAAACCGTCATTACGCTCACGTTGACTGTCCAGGTCACGCGGATTACGTAAAGAACATGGTTACTGGTGCTGCTCAAATGGACGGTGCGATTATTGTGGTTGCAGCAACGGACGGTCCGATGCCACAACACGTGAGCACATTCTTTTAGCACGCCAAGTAGGTGTACCTGCATTGGTTGTATTCATGAACAAAGTAGACATGGTTGACGATCCAGAATTGTTAGACTTAGTGGAAATGGAAATTCGTGAATTATTATCTTTCTACGATTTCCCAGGTGATACTATTCCAGTAATCCGTGGATCTGCATTAGGAGGCTTAAACGCTGATCCAAAATGGGTAGATAAAATTATGGAATTAATGGATGCAGTAGATAACTTCATTCCAATTCCTCCACGTTTGACTGAACTTCCTTTCTTAATGCCAGTAGAAGACGTATTCTCGATCACAGGTCGTGGTACTGTTGCTACAGGTCGTATCGAAAGAGGTATTGTTAACTCTGGTGAGGCAGTAGATATCTTAGGTATGGGTGCGGAGAACTTGAAATCAACTGTAACAGGTGTGGAGATGTTCCGTAAGATCTTAGATAGAGGTGAAGCAGGTGATAACGTAGGTTTATTGTTACGTGGTATTGAGAAAACTGATATCCGTCGTGGTATGGTTATCTGTAAACCAGGTTCAGTAACTCCTCACGCAGATTTCAAAGCAGAGGTTTACGTATTATCAAAAGCAGAAGGTGGTCGTCATACACCATTCTTTAACAAATATCGTCCACAATTCTATTTCCGTACAACAGACGTTACAGGTGAAATTACCTTAGCGGAAGGTGTAGAAATGGTTATGCCAGGTGATAACGTTACAATCAGTGTAAAATTGATCAGTCCAATCGCAATGGAAAAAGGTCTACGTTTTGCAATCCGTGAGGGTGGTAGAACAGTAGGTGCTGGTCAGGTTACAGAGATTACTAACTAATCAATAGGTAAATATTAATTAGCATTTTTCACAGAAGCGGTCCCGGCCTTATGCCGGGATAGCTTCTGTTTTCTAGCAAATAAAGGTTATATTTTTAATAGAGGTTTTTCAGCGTAAAATCCTCATTTTCAAAACCAATTTTTTAGAAAAATAATTTATTGAAGATTTTTCTTCAGCATTTAATAGAATAAATACTAACGGGTGTAGTTCAAGGGTAGAATGTCGGTCTCCAAAACCGCTGATGGGAGTTCGAATCTCTCCACCCGTGCATACCTTAAACGCATAAAAAAATGAATAGGTTAATTACATACGTCAAAGAAGCATATAACGAACTAATGAACAAGGTAACTTGGCCAACTTGGCCTGAGTTGCAAAGTAGTGCATGGGTTGTAATGGTAGCTGCTTTAATTATTGCAGTTATAGTATATGTAATGGATGCAGGATCCGGATCATTAATGAAGTTATTTTATAGTATTTAACCAAATTCAAACGCAATAACAATGAGTGAAGAATTGAAGTGGTATGTAGTGCGTGCGATAAGTGGGAAAGAGAAAAAAGTAAAGCAATATCTGGAGGCCGAAATCAATAGATTAAATGCTACGCATTTGGTGACTCAAGTATTGATTCCTACCGAAAAAGTTTTTCAAATTCGCGATGGTAAAAAAGTAATTAAGGAAAGAAGTTATTTTCCTGGTTATGTTTTAATCGAAGCAAATTTAAATGGCGAATTAGGACACGTAATTAAAAATATTACGGGTGTAATTGGTTTCTTAGGTGCAGCTGGACAACCAGTGCCATTAAGACAATCAGAGGTTAACCGAATTTTAGGTAAGGTAGATGAAATGTCAGAAAGTGGCGCAGCATCTTCTGTAACTTATTATGTTGGCGAACCAGTAAAAGTAATGGATGGTCCATTCAATGGTTTCAGTGGAGTAATCGAAGAGGTTAACGAAGAGAAGAAAAAACTGAAAGTAATGGTGAAAATTTTCGGAAGAAGAACACCATTAGAATTGAATTACATGCAAGTAGAAAAAGAATAAAAACATTGAGTGATGAGTGCATCGTATTAAAGCTTCCACTTTGTACAAATGCTCATACTTAAACAAACAAATATATGGCAAAACAAATAGGCGCGCTTATTAAATTACAGATCAAAGGTGGTGCGGCGAATCCATCACCTCCTGTAGGTCCTGCCTTAGGTGCTAAAGGGGTTAACATCATGGAGTTCTGTAAGCAGTTTAACGCTAGAACTCAAGATAAACCAGGAAAGGTGCTTCCAGTCGTGATTACAGTGTATATCGACAAATCTTTCGACTTTATCATTAAAACTCCTCCAGTTGCAATTCAACTGTTAGAAGTGACTAAACTAAAAGGCGGATCCGCGGAACCTAACCGTAAAAAAAGTTGCCTCAGTTACGTGGGAGCAAGTGAAAACCATTGCAGAAGAGAAAATGACGGATTTAAACGCATTTACTATTGATTCAGCAATGAGAATGGTAGCAGGAACTGCAAGAAGTATGGGTATTACCGTTTCAGGTAATGCACCATGGAACAATTAACCAATTAAAAACGAGAGAAAGTGGCTAGATTAACTAAAAATCAAAAGTTGTCATTGTCCAAAGTGGAAATTGGTAAAGCTTATTCTTTGGATGAAGCGTCAAAATTAGTAAGAGAAATTTCAACTACTAAATTTGATTCATCTGTCGATTTGGATATTCGTTTAGGGGTTGATCCTCGTAAAGCGAACCAAATGGTAAGAGGAGTAGCTGTTTTACCACACGGAACCGGAAAAACTGTCCGCGTATTAGTATTATGTACTCCAGATAAAGAGGCAGAGGCTACAGCAGCAGGAGCGGATTTCGTCGGTTTGGACGATTACATTGCAAAAATCGAAAAAGGTTGGGTTGATTTTGATATCATGATTACTACCCCAAGCTGTATGGCTAAAGTAGGTAAATTGGGACGTGTTTTAGGACCAAGAAACCTAATGCCAAATCCAAAGTCAGGAACTGTGACGATGGAAGTTGGAAAAGCTGTTGCAGATGTTAAAGGTGGTAAGATCGATTTCAAAGTAGACAAAACTGGTATCGTGCATGCTTCCATTGGAAAAGCATCTTTCGCTGCAGATAAATTGTATGATAACGCATTAGAGTTATTACAAGTTATCTCGAAGTTAAAACCTTCATCAGCTAAAGGAACTTATTTCAAAAGTATTCATATTTCGAGCACAATGAGCCCAGGTATCCAAGTTGAAACTAAATCAGTAACGGGAATTTAATTATGAAAAGAGAAGAAAAAAACGAAATAGTTCTCGAACTTAAAGACAAATTGTCTGCTCATAATGCATTCTATATTACTGACACATCCAACTTAACGGTAGCTCAGGTAAATGTGATTAGAAGAAAATGTTTTGAGAGAGACATTACATTCCGCGTTGCTAAAAACACATTGATTCAAAAAGCAATGGAAGCAAGCGGTAACGATTATTCTGAATTATTTGTTGCCTTAAAAGGTACTTCATCAATCATGTTCTCATCAATAGGAAATGCTCCTGCTAAATTGATTAAAGAACTTCGCTCAACTGGCGATAAACCAGTTTTAAAAGCGGCATGTATTGATTCGGCAATCTTTGTAGGAGACAATCAATTAGACGCGTTAGTAAGTCTTAAATCTAAGGAAGAACTTGTAGGCGATATCATCGCATTATTGCAATCTCCAGCTAAAAATGTTATCAGCGGCTTAAAAGCTAGCGGTGGAAAATTAGCAGGAATTTTAAAAACTCTTGAAGAAAGAGGAAATTAATTATTTTTTAAACAATTAAAAATTAAATAAAATGGCAGATTTAAAAGCGTTTGCTGAACAATTAGTAAACTTAACAGTAAAAGAAGTTAACGAATTAGCTCAGATCCTAAAAGACGAATACGGTATCGAACCAGCAGCAGCTGCACCAGTAATGGTAGCAGGTGGTGGTGCTGCAGCAGCAGTAGCAGAAGAGAAAACATCATTTGATGTAATCTTGAAAGAAGCTGGTGGACAAAAATTAGCAATCGTTAAATTAGTAAAAGACTTAACTGGTCTTGGCTTGAAAGAAGCTAAAGACTTAGTTGATGGCGCTCCAAAAGAAGTAAAAACTGGAGTTACTAAAGACGAAGCTGATGCTTTGAAAAAGCAACTGGAAGAAGCAGGTGCTGTAGTAGAAGTTAAGTAATTACTTAATTCAAACACTATTTACAGGAAGACTCTCCCAAAATTGGGAGGGTCTATTCCTGTTTTAATGTGTAAAGGCGGGCACAGCCTAAATGTTGCAAAAAAATAATGAACCATTGTGGTTCGAAATCTTAGTAAACCAAAACTTTAAGGCATTGGCAAAAAAAGATAACCAAGTACAAGGAAGAGTAAATTTTGCATCTGTAGTTCAGGCGTTAGATTACCCTGATTTTTTAGATGTACAATTAGAATCCTTCAGGGAGTTTTTTCAATTAGAAACAACTTCCGATAACCGTCATAGCGAGGGTTTATTTAAAGTTTTCAGCGAAAACTTTCCTATTACAGATTCAAGAAACATTTTTGTTTTGGAATTTTTGGATTATTTCATTGATCCACCAAGATATGATCTGAAAGAATGTATCGAAAGAGGTTTAACCTATAGTGTTCCATTAAAAGCAAAGCTTCGTCTTTCTTGTAATGATGCAGAGCATGAAGATTTCGAGACCATTGTACAAGATGTGTATTTGGGAACTATTCCATACATGACTCCTAAAGGAACTTTCGTGATTAACGGTGCAGAACGAGTAATCGTTTCGCAATTACACCGTTCACCAGGTGTGTTCTTCGGTCAAAGCCGTCACACAAATGGAACGAAATTATATTCTGCAAGAGTAATTCCTTTCAAAGGATCTTGGATTGAGTTTGCAACAGACGTGAACAATGTCATGTTTGCTTACATCGATCGTAAGAAAAAATTCCCAGTAACAACTTTGCTTCGTGCAATCGGTTACGATTCGGATAAAGATATTTTAGAATTATTTGACTTAGCTGATGAAGTGAAGGTGAGTAAATCTGGATTGAAAAAATTCGTAGGTCGTAAATTGGCTGCAAGGGTTTTAAAGAAATGGGTTGAGGATTTTGTAGACGAGGATACAGGAGAAGTTGTATCAATTGATCGTAACGAAATTATTTTAGAACGTGAAACTATTTTAGAAGATGATCATATTGATATGATTATTGAGGCAGGTGTAAAGTCAATCATTCTTACCAAAGAAGATGTAAATACAGCTGACTATTCTATCATTTATAATACACTTCAAAAGGATACATCTAACTCTGAGAAAGAGGCAGTAGAATATATCTATCGTCAATTAAGAAATGCGGATCCACCTGACGAAGAAACTGCAAGAGGTATTATCGAGCGTTTATTCTTCTCGGATAAGCGTTATGATTTAGGGGATGTTGGTCGTTACAGAATCAACAGAAAACTTAAATTAGATACACCTAATGAAGTGAAAGTGTTAACAAAAGCAGACATCATTGCGATTGTTAAATACTTAATCAAATTGATTAATTCGAAAGCAGAAGTAGATGATATTGACCATTTGTCAAACCGTCGTGTACGTACTGTTGGAGAGCAATTATATGCACAGTTTGGAGTAGGTTTAGCGCGTATGGCGCGTACTATTCGTGAGCGTATGAATATTCGTGACAACGAAGTTTTTACACCTACCGATTTAATTAATGCGAGGACTTTATCTTCGGTTATTAATTCATTCTTTGGTACTAACCAATTGTCACAGTTCATGGACCAAACCAATCCATTGGCGGAGATTACGCACAAGCGTCGTCTTTCAGCGCTTGGTCCAGGTGGTCTTTCGCGTGAGCGTGCTGGTTTTGAGGTGCGTGACGTTCACTACACTCACTACGGCAGATTATGTACTATTGAAACACCAGAGGGTCCAAACATTGGTTTGATTTCTTCTTTGTGTGTGCATGCAAAAATTAACAACTTAGGTTTCATCGAAACACCATACAGAAAAGTTCAAAATGGTAAAGTTGCAGTGAACGAACCTGTTATTTATATGTCGGCAGAAGATGAAGATGGAAAAACCATCGCTCAATCAAATGCACAATATGATGAGAAAGGTAAATTCTTAACTGCAAAAGTGAAATCAAGATTTGAAGGTGACTTCCCAATTATTGAGCCATCAAGAATTGACTTAATGGATGTGGCGCCGAATCAAATTACTTCTATTGCAGCATCATTGATTCCTTTCTTGGAGCATGATGATGCGAATCGTGCATTGATGGGATCAAACATGCAGCGCCAAGCGGTGCCATTGTTGCGTCCAGAAGCACCAATCGTTGGTACAGGCTTAGAAGGCCGTGTAGCGCGCGATTCAAGAGCTTTAATTAATGCAGAAGGCGAAGGAGTTGTTGAATATGTTGATGCAAATGAAATTGTAATTCGTTACACTAGAACAGACGACGATCGTTTAGTTTCTTTTGATGGCGATACAAAATCTTATAGCTTAATCAAATTCAAAAAGACCAACCAAAATACTTGTATGAACTTGAAACCTATCGTAAGAAAAGGTCAAAAAGTTTCAAAAGGTCAAGTACTTTGCGAAGGTTATGCAACAGAAAATGGAGAGTTAGCTTTAGGTAGAAACTTAAAAGTTGCGTTCATGCCTTGGCAAGGATATAACTTTGAGGATGCGATTGTAATTTCTGAGCGTGTAGTACGTGAAGATATTTTTACATCGGTACATATCGAAGAATTCGAATTAGAAGTGCGTGATACAAAAAGAGGAGAAGAAGAATTAACTTCTGACATTCCAAATGTAAGCGAAGAAGCGACTAAAGAATTAGACGAAAATGGTATCATTCGCGTTGGAGCAGAAATCAAAGAAGGCGATATTTTAATTGGTAAAATTACCCCTAAAGGAGAAACTGATCCATCACCAGAAGAAAAATTATTACGTGCAATTTTTGGAGATAAAGCTGGCGATGTGAAAGATGCATCGATGAAAGCACCTCCATCAATTAAAGGAGTTGTAATTGATTCAAAATTATTTTCTCGTGCTAAAAAAGAGAAAAAGAGTGATGAGAAAATCTTACTTGATAAAATCGAAAAAGAGCACAACGCAACTAACGATCAATTAAAAAATACTTTAGTAGATAAATTATTTGTTTTAATAGGTGCTAAAACTTCGCAAGGAGTGAATAGCGTTTACAAAGAACCATTAATTGCTAAAGGCGTTAAGTTTACACAGAAAATTTTAGCGGAGTTAGATTACAAAAACATCAACCCTACTAAATGGACTACAGACGAAGACAAAAATGACCAAGTGAAATTATTGTTGCATAACTACAACATTAAATTGAACGAGGAATTGGGTGCTTATCGTCGTAAGAAATTTGCGATCAGCGTAGGAGATGAATTGCCTGCAGGTATTGTGCAAATGGCAAAAGTGTATGTTGCTAAAAAACGTAAGTTAAAAGTAGGTGATAAGATGGCGGGAAGACACGGTAACAAAGGTATTGTTGCGCGTATTGTGAGAGATGAAGATATGCCTTTCTTAGCAGATGGAACTCCAGTAGATATCGTATTGAATCCACTAGGTGTACCTTCTCGTATGAACTTAGGTCAAATTTATGAAACCGTTTTAGGTTGGGCCGGAAAAGAATTGGGTGTAAAATTTGCTACGCCAATTTTTGATGGAGCAACACACGAAGAAGTAGAAGAGTGGGTGAGCAAAGCAAATGTTCCAGCTTCAGGAAGAACTTATCTTCACGATGGTGGTACAGGAGAGCGTTTCGATCAACCAACAACAGTTGGTATCATTTATATGTTGAAATTAGGACATATGGTGGATGATAAAATGCATGCTCGTTCTATCGGACCGTATTCATTAATTACTCAACAACCATTAGGTGGTAAAGCACAATTTGGTGGTCAGCGTTTTGGTGAGATGGAAGTTTGGGCATTAGAGGCATTTGGTGCAGCTAATATTCTACAAGAAATCTTAACCGTTAAATCTGATGATGTAATTGGAAGAGCGAAAACATATGAAGCAATTGTGAAAGGTGATAACTTACCAACTCCAGGTGTTCCAGAATCATTCAATGTATTGGTTCACGAATTAAGAGGTTTAGGTTTGGATATTACACTAGATTAATTAGAAATTTTTGCCTGTCGCATCAAACGATTCGACAGGCAGCATTTTTAAATTCATCATTTTATAATTTAATTGAAAGATATGTCATATAAAAAAGAAAATAAGATCAAAAGTAATTTCACCTCGATCACCATTAGTTTAGCATCTCCCGAAGCAATTTTGGAGCGTTCTAGTGGAGAGGTTTTAAAACCTGAAACGATCAACTATCGTACTTACAAACCGGAACGTGATGGTTTGTTTTGCGAGCGTATTTTCGGTCCGGTAAAAGATTACGAATGTCATTGTGGTAAATACAAACGTATTCGTTACAAAGGCATCGTTTGTGATCGTTGTGGGGTAGAAGTTACAGAGAAAAAAGTTCGTCGTGAGCGCATGGGACATATTGCCCTTGTAGTTCCGGTTGCACACATTTGGTACTTCCGTTCTTTACCGAATAAAATCGGATACTTATTAGGTTTACCTACTAAGCGTCTAGATTTGATTATTTATTACGAGCGTTATGTAGTCATACAAGCTGGTCTTAAAGAACAAGACGGCATCAACAAAATGGATTTCTTAACGGAAGAAGAGTACCTAGATATCTTAGATACTTTACCAAAAGAAAATCAATATTTAGATGATACCGATCCAAATAAATTCATCGCCAAAATGGGTGCTGAAGCTATTGAAGATTTATTGAGTAGAATTAAATTAGATGAACTTTCTTATGATTTAAGAAATAAAGCTAATACCGAAACTTCTCAACAAAGAAAGAACGAAGCATTAAAACGTTTACAAGTTGTAGAAGCATTCAGAGATGCAAACAAGCACATTGAAAATCGTCCAGAATGGATGATCGTAAAAATTGTACCGGTTATACCTCCTGAGCTACGTCCATTGGTTCCATTGGAAGGTGGCCGTTTTGCTACTTCAGATTTAAATGATTTATACCGTCGTGTAATTATTAGAAATAATCGTTTAAAGAGATTAATTGAAATCAAAGCACCAGAAGTTATTTTAAGAAATGAAAAACGCATGCTTCAAGAAGCAGTCGATTCATTATTTGATAACTCTCGTAAAGTGAACGCTGTGAAAACAGAAGGTAACCGTGCGTTGAAATCTTTATCAGATATTTTAAAAGGTAAACAAGGTCGTTTCCGTCAAAACTTATTAGGTAAGCGTGTCGATTATTCTGCACGTTCGGTAATTGTTGTTGGGCCTACTTTGAAACTACATGAATGTGGTTTACCAAAAGATATGGCAGCTGAATTATTCAAACCATTTATCATTCGTAAATGATAGAAAGAGGTGTGGTTAAAACAGTAAAATCTGCTAAGAAAATTGTTGATCGTAAAGATCCAATTGTTTGGGATATTTTAGAAAATGTATTGAAAGGTCATCCGGTATTATTAAACCGTGCGCCAACATTACACAGATTAGGTATTCAAGCTTTCCAACCAAAATTAATTGAAGGAAAAGCAATTCAATTACATCCATTAGTTTGTACTGCGTTCAACGCCGATTTTGACGGTGACCAGATGGCGGTGCATTTACCATTAGGTAATGCGGCAATTGCGGAAGCGCAATTATTGATGCTTGCATCACACAACATCTTGAACCCTGCAAATGGTACGCCAATTACCGTACCTTCACAAGACATGGTACTTGGTTTATACTACATGACAAAAGGTAGAAGAACTGAGCCAGGACATGTGATTAAAGGACAAGACAGAATTTTTTATTCTCCAGAAGAAGTAATTATTTCATTGAATGAAGGTCAATTAGATTTGCACGCATTCATTAAAGTAAAAACACAAACCATAGAGAATGGAGAGTTTGTTCAAAGAATTATTGAAACTACAACTGGTAGGGTTTTATTCAACCAAGTAGTGCCAATTGAAATGGGATACATCAACGAGTTGTTGACTAAAAAATCATTGCGTGATATTATCGGAGACATTGTGAAAACAACCGGTATGGATCGTGCAGCTAGGTTCTTAGATGATATCAAAGAATTAGGATTTAAAATGGCATTCCGTGGTGGTTTATCGTTTAACCTTCAAGACTTAACTATTCCTGCAGAAAAAGCAAGTTTAATTAAGAAAGCTTCTGACGAAGTAGAAGAAGTAATGGGTAACTACAACATGGGATTCATTACCAACAACGAGCGTTACAACCAAATCATCGATATCTGGACTCGTATCAATTCAAGATTGACAGATAATGTGATGAAGCAATTAGCAACCGACAACCAAGGATTCAACTCTGTTTACATGATGTTAGATTCTGGAGCGCGTGGTTCTAAAGAGCAAATTCGTCAGTTATGTGGAATGAGAGGTTTGATGGCGAAGCCACAAAAATCTGGTTCGGGTGGAGAGATTATCGAGAATCCAATTTTATCAAACTTTAAAGAAGGTCTTTCGGTATTAGAGTACTTTATTTCTACTCACGGTGCACGTAAAGGTTTGGCCGATACTGCCTTGAAAACAGCTGATGCGGGTTACTTAACTCGTCGTTTAGTAGATGTTGCACAAGACATGATCGTAAACGTTCCAGATTGCGGTACTTTAAGAGGAATTCTTACTTCAGCATTAAAAGACAACGAAGAAATCATCGAGCCATTATACGATCGTTTATTAGGTCGTGTTTCTGTTCATGATGTATTTGATATAGTTACCGGCGAATTATTAGTGGAAGCAGGTGCACAAATCACAGAAGAAATTGGAAAGAAAATTGAAACTTCTACCGTAGAAGCAGTAGAGATTCGTTCGGTATTAACTTGTGAAGCGAAGCGCGGTGTTTGTGCTAAATGCTACGGTCGTAACTTAGCATCTGGCCGTATGGTACAGATGGGAGAAGCGGTTGGTGTAATTGCTGCACAATCTATTGGTGAACCAGGTACTCAGTTAACATTAAGAACTTTCCACGTTGGGGGTACTGCATCTAACATTGCGGCAGAATCAACTATCGTTGCTAAGTTCGAAGGTAAAATTGAACTAGAGGGAATTCGTACAGTACAATTGAAAACAGAAGAAGGCAAAACAGATGTTGTGTTAGGTCGTTCGGGTGAATTCAGAATTGTTGACGAAAAATCTGGTCGTATCATTATGACAAATAACATTCCTTATGGTGCACATCTTTACATTAAAGATGGTCAGAAATTGAAAAAAGGAGATGTGATTTGCGGATGGGATCCATACAACGCAGTAATTATTTCTGAGTTTGATGGTAAAATTGATTTCGAATTTATTGAAGAAGGAATCACTTTCCGTGAAGAGTCTGATGAGCAAACAGGTCACAAAGAAAAAGTAATTATTGATAGTCGTGATAAAACAAAAAATCCTTCTATTAAAATTGTTGATAAGAAAGAGGTTATTAAATCGTATAACATTCCAGTAGGTGCACATATCGCAGTAGAAAAAGGCGATAAAGTAATTGCAGGTCAAGTGATCGTAAAAATTCCTCGTTCAACTGGTAAAACCCGAGATATTACAGGTGGTTTACCTCGTGTAACAGAATTATTCGAGGCGCGTAACCCTTCTAATCCAGCGGTTGTAACAGAAATCGACGGTGTAGTAACTTTAGGTGGTGTGAAGCGTGGTAACAGAGAAATTATTATCGAACCAAAAGATGGTACTGCTAAAAAGTATTTAGTTTCATTATCGAAACATATTTTAGTTCAAGATAACGACTTTATCAAAGCGGGTATGCCATTATCAGATGGTTCAATTACACCATCAGATATTCTTTCGATTAAAGGACCTTCTGCAGTACAAGAATACTTAGTAAATGGAGTACAAGAAGTTTACCGTTTACAAGGTGTAAAAATCAACGACAAACATTTCGAAGTAATTGTTCGTCAGATGATGCAGAAAGTAATAATCGAAGATCAAGGAGATACTAAATTCTTAGAATTAGAATCAGCTGATAAATTTGACTTCATGGAAGAGAACAATTGGATCTACGACAAAAAAGTAGTAACCGATCCAGGAGATTCTCCAAATGTAAAAGCAGGTCAGATTATAACTGTTCGTAAACTACGCGATGAAAACTCGGTGTTGAAACGTAAAGACCAAAAATTAGTGGAGTCTAGAGATGCAGTTTCTGCTACTTCAAGACCATTGTTACAAGGTATTACAAGAGCATCATTGGGAACTAAATCATTCATCTCTGCAGCTTCCTTCCAGGAAACTACGAAGGTCTTGAATGAGGCAGCAATTCATGGTAAAATGGATAGTTTATTAGGCTTGAAAGAAAACGTGATCGTAGGTCACTTAATTCCTTCAGGAACTGGTATCAGAAAATACGATCGTATGATTGTTGGTTCGAAAGAAGAATACGAAGCTTTATTAGCTTCTAAAGAAGAC
>Ga0138285_1148250_pt1 | contig 13524 bp, 10 predicted proteins | sample S_130626_E_mt_FD_106916 | JGI IMG/M metagenome (GOLD analysis project Ga0138285, IMG submission 106916) | Freshwater microbial communities from Lake Simoncouche, Canada - S_130626_E_mt (Metagenome Metatranscriptome) | ecosystem: Environmental > Aquatic > Freshwater > Lake | place: Canada: Quebec... | reverse complement strand
TAGCTCAGGGGTAGAGTGCTTCCTTGGTAAGGAAGAGGTCACGGGTTCAATTCCCGTCATTGGCTCAAATTAGAAAGAATTTTTTAAACACTAATAAATAATAACTAAGATTAAAATTAAGTAAAAATGGCAAAAGAAACCTTTAATCGTTCCAAACCACACTTAAATATAGGTACGATTGGACACGTAGATCACGGAAAAACCACATTAACTGCAGCAATTACTAAAGTATTGTCTGATGCAGGTTACTGTCAAGCAAAATCATTTGATCAAATTGATAATGCTCCAGAAGAAAAAGAAAGAGGTATTACTATCAACACTTCTCACGTAGAGTACGAAACTGCTAACCGTCATTACGCACACGTTGACTGTCCTGGTCACGCGGATTACGTAAAAAACATGGTTACAGGTGCTGCTCAAATGGACGGTGCTATTTTAGTAGTAGCTGCAACTGACGGACCAATGCCACAAACACGTGAGCACATCCTTTTAGGACGTCAAGTTGGAATTCCAAGAATCGTTGTATTCATGAACAAAGTGGATATGGTTGATGACGCGGAATTGTTAGAATTAGTAGAAATGGAAATCAGAGATTTGTTGTCATTTTATGATTATGATGGCGACAACAGCCCTGTTATTCAAGGTTCTGCATTGGGTGGATTGAATAACGATCCAGTTTGGACTCCAAAAATTCTTGAATTAATGGCTGCTGTTGATGTTTGGATTGAAGAGCCAATTAGAGACGTTGCAAAACCATTCTTAATGCCAGTAGAAGATGTATTTACTATCACTGGTCGTGGAACTGTTGCTACAGGTCGTATTGAAACAGGTATTTGTAATACAGGTGATCCAGTAGAAATTATTGGTATGGGTGCTGAGAAATTAACTTCTACAGTAACTGGTATTGAAATGTTCCGTCAAATCTTGGATAGAGGTGAGGCTGGAGATAATGCAGGTATCTTATTAAGAGGTATTGCAAAAGAGGATATCAAACGTGGTATGGTTATTATCAAACCAGGTTCAGTTAAACCTCACTCTAAATTTAAAGCTGAAGTTTATATCTTGAAAAAAGAAGAAGGTGGTCGTCACACACCATTCCACAATAACTACCGTCCACAGTTCTACGTACGTACAACTGACGTAACAGGAGTTATTACTTTGCCTACAGGGGTAGAGATGGTTATGCCTGGTGATAACTTAACGATTGATGTATCTTTATTAAGCACAATTGCAATGAACGTAGGATTACGTTTCGCTATCCGTGAAGGTGGTAGAACAGTTGGTGCTGGTCAGGTTACTGAAATTGTTGAATAATTTCAAAAATTAAATAAGAAAGCCAGTGTCGTTTTTTTGACGGCACTGGTTTTTACTAAACGGGCGTAGTTCAAGGGTAGAATAGCGGTCTCCAAAACCGTTGATGGGAGTTCGAATCTCTCCGCCCGTGCTAAAACAGAAATAACATGAAAGTTTTAAATTATATCTCAGAAGCGTTTGAAGAATTAAAAACAAACACGACTTGGCCAGAATGGGCAGAAGTGCAACGACTTACTATTGTAGTCGCTGTTTTTTCGGTTCTATTTGCTTTGGCTACTTGGGGAGTTGATGAATTATGTGCGAAGTCAATAGCGGGATTTTTTAGTTGGATTAAAGCTTAATTAATTTTGTGATGACAGAGAATAATGTGAAAAAATGGTATGTTGTCCGTGCAGTAAGCGGCCAAGAAAATAAGGTTAAAGCTTATATCGAAACGGAAATCAACCGATTGGGTATGGGAGATTATATTTCTCAGGTACTGGTTCCAACTGAAAAGGTGGTGCAAGTACGTGATGGAAAAAAAATCACCAAAGACAAGGTTTATTTTCCGGGTTATGTGATGATTGAAGCGCATCTTGTTGGAGAAATTCCCCACATTATTAAATCGGTTACCAGTGTTATTGGTTTCTTGGGTGCAGAAAAGAACGGAGATCCTGTTCCATTGAGACCTTCAGAAGTAAACCGCATGCTAGGAAAAGTAGATGAATTAGCCGTAAAAACGGATATGCATGCAATTCCTTTTACCATGGGTGAAACTATTAAAGTGATTGATGGTCCATTCAATGGTTTCAACGGTACCGTTGAGAAAATAAATGAAGAGAAGCGTAAACTTGAAGTGATGGTGAAAATTTTCGGAAGAAAGACACCATTAGAATTGAGCTTTATGCAAGTTGAAAAAGTATAATTTGTTACACTTAATATAAACCACATCAATCGCTTCCAATTGATAGATGTGCTAAATTTTTTTTAAAAAATGGCTAAAGAAATTAGTAAAGTAGTTAAACTACAAGTTAAGGGAGGTGCTGCGAATCCGTCGCCACCGGTTGGACCTGCTTTGGGAGCTGCTGGGGTTAATATCATGGAGTTCTGCAAGCAATTTAATGCGAGAACCCAAGATAAAGCCGGCAAAGTTTGCCCTGTGCAAATTACAGTTTACAAGGATAAATCATTTGATTTCGTTGTAAAAACTCCTCCAGCTGCAGTTCAATTAATGGACGCAGCAAAGCTAAAGTCTGGTTCTGGTGAGCCTAATCGTAAAAAAGTAGCTAGCGTTACTTGGGACGTAATTAGAACAATTGCCGATGACAAAATGGTCGATTTAAATGCATTCACTATCGAATCTGCTATGAGCATGATCGCAGGAACAGCTAGATCTATGGGTATAACTGTAACGGGAGACGCTCCTTTTTAATTAGAAAAAAGACATGGCAAAATTGACAAAAAAGCAAAAAGAAGCTGCTTCAAAAATTGAAAAGAACAAAATGTACTCCTTAAAAGATGCTTCGGCACTTTTGAAAGTTGTTGCTTCTGCAAAATTTGACGAATCAGTAGATATTGCAGTTCGTTTGGGAGTTGATCCTAGAAAAGCAAATCAAATGGTAAGAGGAGTTGTAACATTGCCTCACGGTACAGGAAAAGACGTTCGCGTTTTGGCCTTAGTTACACCTGATAAAGAAGCTGAAGCTAAAGCTGCTGGTGCAGACCATGTAGGTTTAGATGACTATTTACAAAAAATTAAAGACGGTTGGACAGATGTTGATGTGATCATCACCATGCCTGCTGTAATGGGTAAATTAGGTCCATTGGGTCGTATTTTAGGACCTAGAGGTTTAATGCCTAACCCCAAAACAGGAACAGTTACTATGGACGTTGCGAAAGCGGTTCAAGAAGTAAAAGCGGGTAAAATCGACTTTAAAGTAGATAAAACTGGAATTGTACACGCAGGTATCGGAAGAATTTCTTTTGAGGCCGATAAAATCGTAGACAATGCTCACGAAATCATTCAAACATTAATTAAACTTAAACCAACTGCGGCTAAAGGTACATACATCAAAAGTATTCACTTGTCTAGCACAATGAGTCCTGCGATTCCTTTGGACCCTAAAGCAGTATAATTGGTAGTTAAACTATTTTATTATGACTAGAGAAGAAAAATCAAGAGTTATTGAAGAATTAACTGCACAATTAGCTGGAACCAATGTTGTTTATATAGCAGATATTTCTGGTTTAAATGCAGAATCAACTTCTAATTTACGCCGAGCTTGTTTTAAAGCGGGTATTGAATTAGCGGTTGTGAAAAACACCTTGCTTGAGAAAGCAATGGAGGCTTCCGATAATGATTACGGTGATTTAACAACCGTATTAAAAGGAAACACTTCAATTTTAATTGCAGAGAACGGAAACGTACCTGCTAAGATTATCAAAGAATTCCGTAAAAAATCGGATAAGCCTGTTTTAAAAGGGGCTTTTATCCACCAAGCGGTATTTATTGGCGACCACCAATTAGATGCGTTAATCGCATTGAAATCGAAAGACGAGGTTATCGGAGAAATCATTGGATTGCTTCAATCACCTGCTAAGAATGTGGTTTCTGCCCTTAAATCAAGCGGCGGTAAATTGGCTGGAATTCTTAAAACGTTATCTGAGAAATAAAGATAACTATTGCAAAGCGCGCACTTAATAAATTATATTTTACAAACTATTTAAAAACGATAGAAAAAATGGCAGATTTGAAACAATTCGCAGAACAATTAGTTAACTTGACAGTTAAAGAAGTTAATGAATTAGCAACAATTTTAAAAGACGAGTACGGTATCGAGCCTGCAGCTGCTGCTGTAGTTGCTGGTCCTGCAGCTGGTGGTTCAGGAGATGCTCCTGCTGCTGCTGAGCAAACTGAATTCACAGTAGTATTGAAAGACTCTGGTGCTTCTAAATTAGCAGTAGTAAAAGCAGTTAAAGAATTAACTGGTTTAGGTCTTAAAGAAGCTAAAGATTTAGTAGACGGAGCACCTGCTAACGTAAAAGAAGGCGTAACTAAAGATGAGGCTGAAGGGCTTAAAAAATCTTTAGAAGAAGCTGGAGCTGTAGTAGAGCTTAAATAAGCCCACTCGGTTTTGGAACTAGGTTTAGGTCTTGAGTATCATGCTCAATGACCTAAACCATTTTTCGTATAATAAAATTATAAGAAGTTTTATTATAAAGTAGTTTAAAATACGAAAAAGTTTTTGATCAATACGAAGAAAGAAATTACAGTTTATCTCTGATTTTAAAGATGTATCGGTCACAAAAAGAAAGTATAGATTAAACCGTGTTATTGCACAAAAATCACTTTTTTTTAATCAAAATTTTGTCCATTGATGATAACAAATCAGACTGAAAGATTGAATTTTGCCTCTACCAAAAATATTCCTGACTATCCAGATTTTCTAGATGTGCAGGTTAAATCTTTTAAAGATTTTTTCCAATTGGAAACTAAATCTGACGAAAGAGGCAACGAAGGGTTATACAACACCTTCATGGAAAACTTTCCAATCACTGATACAAGAAACAACTTTGTATTAGAGTTCCTCGATTATTTTGTAGATCCACCCCGTTATACTATTCAAGAGTGTATAGAAAGAGGACTCACGTATAGTGTGCCCTTAAAAGCGCGTCTAAAATTATACTGTACCGATCCAGAACACGAAGATTTTGAAACGATAGTTCAAGACGTGTATTTGGGTACGATTCCTTATATGACACCGAGCGGTACCTTTGTAATCAATGGTGCCGAGCGTGTTGTAGTTTCTCAATTGCACCGTTCACCTGGTGTTTTCTTTGGACAATCCTTCCATGCCAATGGAACCAAATTATATTCAGCTCGAGTTATTCCTTTCAAAGGATCTTGGATTGAATTTGCTACCGATATCAACAGCGTAATGTACGCGTACATCGATAGAAAGAAAAAATTACCTGTAACTACTTTATTCCGTGCAATCGGTTTTGAAAGAGACAAGGACATCTTGGAGATCTTTGACCTTGCTGAAGAAATTAAAGTATCCAAAACAGGACTTAAAAAATACATCGGAAGAAAATTAGCCGCTCGTGTATTGAATACGTGGCACGAAGATTTCGTGGACGAAGATTCAGGAGAGGTAATTTCTATCGAGCGTAATGAAATCATTTTAGATCGTGATACCATATTAGACAAAGAAAATGTGGAGCAAATTATCGATTCTAATGTGAAGTCTATTTTGTTGCACAAAGAGAATAATAACCAAGCAGATTATGCGATTATTCACAACACGCTTCAAAAAGACCCTACAAACTCTGAAAAAGAAGCTGTAGAGCACATTTACCGTCAGTTGCGTAACGCAGAACCGCCTGATGAGGAAACCGCTCGAGGCATCATCGATAAATTATTCTTCTCTGACCAACGCTACAACTTAGGTGAAGTGGGTCGTTACAGAATGAATAAAAAATTGGGCTTAGATATCCCAATGGAAAAGCAAGTCTTGACCAAAGAAGATATCATCACCATTGTAAAATACTTAATCGAATTGATCAACTCTAAAGCAGAGATTGATGATATTGATCACTTGTCCAACCGTCGTGTACGTACGGTGGGTGAGCAATTGTCACAACAGTTTGGCGTAGGTTTGGCTCGTATGGCGAGAACCATTCGTGAGCGTATGAACGTGAGAGATAACGAGGTGTTTACGCCGATCGATTTGATCAATGCCAAAACCTTGTCGTCAGTTATTAATTCGTTTTTTGGAACAAACCAATTGTCTCAGTTCATGGATCAAACAAATCCGTTGGCCGAGATTACGCACAAACGAAGATTATCTGCCCTTGGACCTGGTGGACTTTCGAGAGAAAGAGCCGGATTTGAGGTGCGTGACGTTCACTATACCCACTACGGACGTTTATGTCCTATTGAAACGCCTGAGGGACCAAACATTGGTTTGATCTCTTCCTTAGGTGTATATGCCAAAGTAAATGGAATGGGCTTTATTGAAACGCCTTACCGCAAAGTGACCAATGGTAAAGTAGATTTAATTTCTACTCCAGTATACTTGAGCGCAGAGGAAGAAGAAGGCAAATTGATTGCTCAGGCCAACATTAAAATGGAGGATTCTGGAAAAATCACTGCCGATAAAGTTATTGCCCGTGAAGAAGGTGATTTCCCTGTAGTTGAGCCATCAGCGGTTCATTATACCGATGTAGCGCCCAACCAAATTGCTTCGATTTCGGCGTCCTTAATTCCTTTCTTGGAACACGATGATGCGAACCGTGCGTTGATGGGATCAAACATGATGCGTCAAGCCGTGCCGTTGTTGCGTCCAGAAGCACCTATTGTAGGTACAGGATTAGAGCGTCAAGTGGCTTCAGATTCACGTGTATTGATTAATGCTGAAGGTCATGGAACAGTTGAATACGTGGACGCCAATATCATCACCATCAAATACGATCGTTCAGAAGAAGAGCGTATGGTGAGTTTTGAGTCAGACGAAAAAACATACAACCTCATTAAATTTAGAAAAACCAATCAAAGTACCAGCATCAACTTGAAGCCGATTGTTCGCAAAGGCGATCGAGTAGTGCCAGGACAAGTATTGTCTGAAGGGTATGCAACCCAAAATGGAGAATTGGCTTTGGGTAGAAACCTAAAAGTGGCCTTCATGCCTTGGAAAGGATACAACTTCGAGGATGCGATTGTAATTTCTGAAAAAGTGGTACGCGACGATATCTTTACGTCTATTCACATTGATGATTATTCGTTAGAAGTGCGTGACACCAAATTAGGGAACGAAGAGTTAACCAATGATATTCCAAACGTATCCGAAGAGGCTACCAAAGACTTGGACGAAAACGGAATGATCCGCATTGGTGCCGAGGTAAAACCTGGCGATATTTTGATTGGAAAAATTACCCCAAAAGGGGAATCAGATCCTACACCAGAGGAGAAATTATTGCGTGCCATCTTTGGAGACAAAGCCGGTGACGTAAAAGATGCTTCGTTGAAGGCTTCTCCTTCGTTACATGGAGTAGTATTAGACAAAAAATTATTTGCAAGAGCCGTAAAAGACAAACGCAAACGTTCAAAAGACAAGGACGATTTGGGTACGTTAGAAATGGAATTTGAGACCAAATTTGTAGAATTAAAAGACAAATTGATCGAAAAACTGTTTGTAATTGTCAACGGAAAAACTTCGCAAGGTGTAATGAATGATTTGGGCGAAGAAGTATTGCCAAAAGGCAAAAAATACACCCAAAAAATGTTGTACGCGGTGGAGGATTTTGCGCACTTAAGCAAAGGACAATGGGTAGCCGATGAGGCGACCAATAAATTGGTAAATGATTTGATTCACAATTACAAAATCAAATTAAACGATTTACAAGGTGCCTTGCGTAGAGAGAAATTTACCATCACTGTAGGAGATGAATTACCTGCAGGAATTTTGAAATTGGCTAAAGTATACATTGCCAAAAAACGTAAGTTGAAAGTTGGGGATAAAATGGCGGGACGTCACGGAAACAAAGGTATTGTTGCCCGTATTGTACGTCACGAAGATATGCCTTTCTTGGAAGACGGAACACCAGTAGATATCGTTTTGAATCCACTTGGGGTACCTTCTCGTATGAACATTGGACAAATTTACGAGACTGTTTTAGGATGGGCTGGAATGAATTTGGGTAGAAAATTTGCTACACCAATTTTTGACGGGGCTACCTTAGACCAAATCAATGAATTGACCGACGAAGCTGGAATACCACGTTTTGGACATACCTATTTGTATGATGGAGGAACTGGAGAACGTTTCCACCAAGCAGCAACTGTTGGTGTGATTTACATGTTGAAATTAGGGCATATGGTTGACGATAAAATGCACGCGCGTTCTATTGGACCGTACTCATTGATTACACAACAGCCTTTAGGTGGTAAAGCACAATTTGGAGGTCAGCGTTTTGGAGAGATGGAGGTATGGGCACTTGAGGCGTATGGCGCATCAAGCACCTTGAGAGAAATCTTAACGGTTAAATCGGATGACGTAATTGGTAGAGCCAAAACCTACGAAGCGATTGTGAAAGGGGAAACGATGCCAGAACCAGGTTTGCCAGAATCATTCAACGTGTTGATGCACGAATTGAAAGGTCTAGGACTTGATATTCGTTTAGAGGAATAAAACCGTTTTCTGTTGTTGGTTTTCTATTTTCGGTGTTACCACTGACAACAGAAAACCGGCAACCGACAACCAAAAATCAATTTCAAAATAATTCAATAGTAACGACTATGATGAATAATAGAAATAACAATAAAGATAAAAACCCTATCAAGAGATTTAATAAAATTTCGATAGGTCTTGCTTCGCCAGAATCCATTTTGGCAGAGTCTAGAGGTGAGGTATTAAAACCAGAAACAATCAACTACCGTACCCATAAACCGGAACGTGATGGCTTGTTTTGTGAGCGTATTTTTGGTCCTGTAAAGGATTTTGAATGCGCTTGCGGCAAATACAAAAGAATCCGATACAAAGGAATCATTTGTGACCGTTGTGGGGTAGAAGTAACCGAGAAAAAAGTACGTCGTGACCGTGTTGGACACATCAATTTGGTGGTGCCTATTGCACACATTTGGTATTTCCGTTCGTTGCCGAACAAAATCGGATACATTTTGGGCTTGCCTTCCAAAAAATTAGACATGATTATTTACTACGAACGATACGTAGTAATTCAGGCAGGTGCTGCTACAAACCCCGAAGGAGAACCCTTGAAGCGTTTGGACTTCTTAACTGAAGAAGAGTACTTGGCAATTTTAGATAAATTAGACGAGACACATCCAGGAAATCAATATTTGGATGACCAAGATCCAAATAAATTCATCTCCAAAATGGGTGCTGAATGTATCATGGATTTGTTGGCCCGTATTGACTTAGATGCCCTTTCGTATGAATTGCGTCATTCGGCCAATACTGAAACGTCTAAACAACGTAAAACAGAAGCGTTAAAGCGTTTGCAAGTTGTAGAATCGTTCCGTGAATCAAACGTAAACAGAGAAAACCGTCCCGAGTGGATGATCATGAAAGTGGTTCCTGTTATTCCACCAGAATTGCGTCCGTTAGTGCCGCTTGATGGAGGTCGTTTTGCTACTTCCGATTTGAATGATTTATACCGTCGTGTGATTATCCGTAACAACCGTTTGAAACGTTTGATGGAAATCAAAGCGCCAGAAGTAATTTTGCGTAACGAAAAACGTATGTTGCAAGAATCAGTTGATTCCTTGTTTGACAACACCCGTAAAGCATCTGCAGTAAAAACTGAATCCAACCGTCCGTTAAAATCATTATCGGATTCCCTAAAAGGAAAACAAGGACGTTTCCGTCAAAACTTGTTAGGAAAACGTGTCGATTATTCGGCTCGTTCGGTCATTGTGGTTGGACCAGAATTAAAATTATTTGAATGTGGTATCCCAAAAGATATGGCTGCCGAATTGTACAAACCTTTTGTGATTCGTAAATTAATCGAAAGAGGAATTGTAAAAACCGTTAAATCGGCCAAAAAAATCATCGATAAAAAAGAGCCTGTAGTATGGGACATCCTTGAAAATGTAATCAAAGGACATCCTATTTTGCTCAACCGTGCGCCTACGTTGCACCGTTTGGGTATCCAAGCTTTCCAGCCTAAATTAATTGAAGGAAAAGCAATTCAATTGCACCCCTTAGTGTGTACGGCGTTTAATGCCGATTTTGATGGGGATCAGATGGCGGTTCACTTGCCGTTAGGACCAGAGGCTATTTTGGAAGCGCAATTGTTATTATTGGCTTCGCACAATATCTTGAATCCGGCCAATGGTGCACCAATCACGGTACCTTCTCAAGACATGGTTTTGGGTCTTTATTACATGACCAAAGAGCGCATCTCCACTCCAGAGCATAAGATTTTAGGTGAAGGATTAACTTTCTATTCTGCCGAAGAAGTAAATATTGCCCTAAACGAAGGCAAGTTAGAATTGAATGCTCGCGTGAAAATTAGAGCAAAAGATTACAACGACAATGGCGAATTGGTGTACCAAATCATCCAAACCACTGCGGGTCGTGTATTATTTAATGAAGTAGTACCCGAAGTTGCCGGTTATATCAATGATGTATTGACCAAAAAGAATTTACGTGACATCATTGGACGTGTGTTGAGCGTGACCAATGTACCAACCACTGCGGCTTTCTTGGACAACATGAAAGACATGGGGTATAAATTTGCCTTCAAAGGTGGATTATCTTTCAGCTTAGGTGATATTATTATTCCAGAGCGCAAAGAAGAATTAATTGCCGATGCCCGTGAACAAGTAGAAGGAATTTCTGCCAACTACAACATGGGTTTAATCACCAACAACGAACGCTACAACCAAGTAATTGATGTGTGGACTTCAACGAATGCCATGCTTACCGAATTGGCGATGAAAAACATTCGCGAAGACCAACAAGGATTCAACTCGGTATACATGATGCTTGATTCTGGAGCACGTGGATCGAAAGAGCAAATCCGTCAGTTAACCGGGATGCGTGGATTGATGGCAAAACCTAAAAAATCGACAGCAGGCGGGGGAGAGATCATCGAAAACCCAATTCTTTCGAACTTTAAAGAAGGTTTATCGATCTTAGAATACTTTATTTCTACGCACGGTGCGCGTAAAGGACTTGCCGATACCGCTTTGAAAACAGCGGATGCAGGATACCTAACTCGTAGATTGCATGATGTATCACAAGATGTTATTGTAAACATTGACGATTGTGGTACGTTACGTGGAATTGAAGTTTCAGCTTTGAAGAAAAACGAAGAGATTGTAGAAACATTAGGCGAACGCATCCTAGGACGTGTAGCGCTTCAAGATGTAATCAATCCGTTAACTTCAGAGATTGTAGTTCATTCTGGACAACAAATTACCGAAGCCATTGTAAAAGATATCGAAGCTTCCCCAATAGAAAAAGTAGAGGTGCGTTCACCGCTTACTTGTGAAGCCTTGAAAGGAATTTGTGCCAAATGTTACGGCCGAAACTTAGCCACTGGTCGTATGACCCAACGTGGAGAAGCAGTAGGGGTAATTGCTGCACAATCTATTGGAGAGCCAGGTACACAGTTAACATTACGTACATTCCACGTGGGAGGTACAGCAGGAAATATTTCTGAGGAATCTAACATTGTGACTCGTTTTGACGGTCGTTTGGAAATCGAAGACTTGAAAACCGTAAAAGGCGAAGACAGTGAAGGAAACGCAGTTGATATTGTAGTTTCACGTTCTACCGAATTGAAATTGGTTGACGTTAAAACTGGAATTGTATTAAACACACATAATATTCCTTACGGTTCTAGTATCTATGTAAAAGATGCCGATGTAGTGAAAAAAGGAACTACCATCTGTAAATGGGATCCGTATAACGGGGTAATTGTTTCTGAATTTACCGGAAAAATTGCTTACGAAGATTTAGAGCAAGGACAATCGTTCCAAGTTGAAATCGACGAGCAAACTGGTTTCCAAGAAAAAGTTATTTCAGAATCAAGAACTAAAAAATTAATTCCAACCTTATTGGTATTTGGTAAAGACAACGAGTTAATTCGTTCGTACAACTTACCGGTAGGGGCCCACTTGATGGTAGAAAACGGAGAAAAAATTAAGGCCGGTAAAGTCTTGGTTAAAATTCCTCGTCGTTCGTCAAAAGCGGGTGATATTACCGGAGGTCTTCCTAGAATTACCGAGTTGTTAGAGGCTCGTAATCCTTCGAATCCAGCGGTAGTGTCTGAGATTGATGGAGTTGTTTCGTTTGGAAAAATCAAACGTGGTAACCGCGAAATCATCATCGAGTCTAAGTTTGGAGAAGTTAAAAAATACTTGGTAAAATTATCCAGTCAAATCTTAGTGCAAGAAAATGACTTTGTACGTGCCGGCGCTCCGTTGTCAGACGGTGCCGTTACGCCAGACGATATCTTACGCATTCAAGGACCAGCGGCTGTTCAACAGTATTTGGTTAATGAAATTCAAGAAGTGTACCGTTTACAAGGGGTAAAAATCAACGACAAACACTTTGAGGTGGTAATTCGTCAGATGATGCGTAAAGTACGCGTTGAAGATCCAGGAGATACTTTATTCTTAGAAGAGCAGTTGATTCACACCAAAGATTTCATCCTAGAAAACGACAAGTTGTACGGAATGAAAGTGGTAGAAGATGCAGGTGATTCTGAAAATATCAAACCCGGTCAAATTATTTCGCCAAGAGAATTGCGCGACGAGAATTCGTTGTTGAAACGTTCGGATAAAAACTTAGTGACCGCACGAGATGTAGTTACGGCTACCGCAACGCCAGTATTGCAAGGGATTACCAGAGCGTCGTTACAAACAAAATCATTTATCTCGGCGGCTTCTTTCCAAGAAACGACCAAAGTATTAAACGAAGCGGCAGTAGCCGGTAAAGTAGATTACTTAGAAGGCTTGAAAGAAAATGTAATTGTAGGTCATAGAATCCCAGCTGGAACAGGTATGAGAGAATACGATCACACGATTGTAGGATCTAAGGATGATTTCAATGAGATGATGGCCAGTAGAGAAGAATACATTTACTAAGATGAGTGATTCTAATATACAACCCGGACAAATCAACATCGAGCTCGAGGAGGCGATTGCGGAAGGAATTTATTCCAACCTAGCCATCATCAACCATTCGGCCTCTGAGTTTGTGTTAGATTTTGTGTGCATCATGCCTGGTACGCCCAAAGCCAAAGTGAAGTCACGCATTGTGCTCACGCCACAACACGCCAAGCGATTGGTAAAGGCCCTGGCCGAAAATGTGCACCGCTTTGAGTCGGCTCACGGAGAAATCAAAGATTCCGAACAGCCGCCCATTCCCTTAAATTTTGGTCCTGCGGGACAAGCATAATTCAAAAGCCCTCCAATTGGAGGGTTTTTTTTGAATACATCGGGTTGCTTGTCGGGTAGAATTTGCCGTTCATCGATAGCCTCTAAAATGATGATTTCTATTTGTGCATTTCAACGAATTTCTGTGTAATTCAACAATTTTTTTTACGTCTTCATTATTTGCAACTTAGCTTTGCATTTCAATTTTTAGTATCTAATCCCCAATAAAAATGAAAAAAATGCAAAACATCTCGTACAACAGCAGCCATTTTAAGGCTCTGCTGAGTTTACTTTTTTTAGTGATTACTTCAAGCCTATCGGCC
>Ga0138285_1046449_pt1 | contig 30673 bp, 1 predicted proteins | sample S_130626_E_mt_FD_106916 | JGI IMG/M metagenome (GOLD analysis project Ga0138285, IMG submission 106916) | Freshwater microbial communities from Lake Simoncouche, Canada - S_130626_E_mt (Metagenome Metatranscriptome) | ecosystem: Environmental > Aquatic > Freshwater > Lake | place: Canada: Quebec... | reverse complement strand
TTTGCATTAAGATGTTTAATGATTAATCATGAGCAATAAAGCATAACATAATTATATTTTACTAAACATCAGAGTACAATATTATTACTATCTTATCTACCTAACATCTTAATCTATAGTTATAATACTTTAATAAGCTCGTGATTTTACACACTAGTTTACTGTAATATTGATAACTATGATGATTCCCCTATGCACTACATCACTTTTTCTACAATCAACAAGCAACTACATAATATAAAACTAAATACAATAATATACACAACTTCAAAAATAATTATACCATACCGGTATATGACATAAGTACCTTATCCTTGCATACATCACTATAGATAGAATTCATAAATAGCTACTACAATCAACACTACCATAACAACAAAGCTCACTCTCTTATACTCACTCACTTACTCTCATCGTAGCTTGTAATTTTACATAACAACATCCTTCAGTCTTTAAATGTATCAACTTATCATCATCATCGTTTGAAAAAAACTTCTTTCCTTCTTCGCGCTCCCTTATCATAACACATCTTAAGACTAAACTTTCTCTTTCTATCCACATTTTAAGATTTCTTTTCTACATAAAAATCCCATATCTCTTTATTTCTATTCACTTTCTATAACTATATATTTGCTTTTATTTCTATCTTTCTTTTCTACATCTTCCTAACGACTACAACTACATGTTCTTATCCAAAATAATCGACCTTACTAAGCAGTTAAAGTTGCCTTTGCTTTTGCTGATACATGTCTAGATACAATCAAACAATTAGAGTCTTCATATTGACAGAATTTACCAGCACCTTGTTGATTTCTTGCTAATACTCTAATATAATACGTACGATCTGGAATAAGATTTTGTAATGTATAGGTTGTTAAAGTTGTTGTAAAATCGCCATGATTAAGACCAGAAAAGTCTTCTAAATCATTATATGATATTTCATATTCTGTGATAGGTGAACCACCATTAGATAGAGGAATACCACCACCAATACCAGATGGACATTCATTCGGTGATTGTGGTAATCCTGAACATGGTATGTTATGCCATGGTATCTTAGGTCTTTGCCAACTAACACTAATTTCACCAACATTTAATCCTGTCAATGCAGAAATTGTATGTGGTTTACCTGGCACTTGTAATGATGGTGCTAATGATGATGGTGATGATAAAGCTGGTGTACCAGGTCCTGCAGAATTAATAGCAAATACTCTTACATAATATACTCTTCCTTTCAAAAGATATTGAATTGTATACGATGAATACTGTGTTGCATCTAATATTACAAAACCTTTATGTGGTACACCCATTCCACCATTAAAAGTTGGTGTTGTATCCCATTCTACACGATAACTTACAATTGAATCACCACCATTATTCAAAGGTGCACTAAAAGCTACAGTTAATAAACTATCAGATGTTGCTCTAAGAATAACATTAGATGGTGCATCACTTGGTTGATATGGATTTAAATATGGTGGAATACTAGGAGTTGTATCGCCATAACCTTGACTATTAGCTGCACTTACACGTACATAAACAGGAATTCCAGTACTTAATCCACTAATAGTTTTCGAAAATGGTGCATTACCAGTACGCACGAATACACTTTGATAATTATCAAAATTACTATTAATAGAATAATCAACTTGATATGATGTTATTGTATCACCACCATCATCAGCTGGTGGATTGAATGAAACATTTAATTCAGTATCTGAAACGACAGATAATACGACTGAAGTTGGCAATCCTGGTACAACATGAGGCTTTTCAGCTGATGCTGATATTTGAGGTAGACTATAACCAATTTCATTATAAGCAAACACTCTTGCATAATAATATTGCCCATTCGCTAAAGCCTTATCCTTAGGCACTTGATGAGTACCAACACAATTAGTATACGTTTCACCTTTCACCAAATTTTTAACAACAATATCTGCAAGAGTTCCACTAATAGTTTTTACATTATTACTTAACACTGCAATATCGAAGTTTAAAGTTCCTGGTAAAGAATCATCTAAAAATGTGACCCTCCATGTAACACCATTGTAAATATCAGGTTCATCACGATCAACTGTTACACCATTAACAACAGCTTCAGGAATACTTTCAATCTTTGCCTCCATTGAACCAGAATTTTGACGACGTGTTAATGGACAAATGCTTGCCTCAGCTGTACAAGCTAATCTTGATGTTGTTACTGTTCCTCTACCACCATAAATACGATAGATAACTGAAGATGTTGTACTACCAATAATAGTGCTATCCAAATATAACTTATCACTTAACTTCACAGTAACACCTGAGACTTGAATCACTTTAAATATTTGTTTTGGATATAACTGACCAGGGAATTGCAGATAATCATTAACAAAGATTGTTTGAGTAACACTAGAACTTGCTACAACTATATCACTACCTCTGGTTAAAGTTGCTGTTACGTCAGCTAAAGTTACACGTATTCCTTCTTCATCACTAAGCGATGCTACAGCATCATAAGAAATATAATCTGTTATAAACGATTGTCTATTACGTGTTATAACTAATTGGAAATAACCACTAGAAATTGGATCATCTTGAGAACCTGATGTTGTTATTTGAAATACTGAGTAAGTACTACCAGCAGCACATGGAATAACATTATAGATTGGATTAGTAAAACTAGGAGTTATATCTAATTCAACGCGATAACTTAAAATACTACTTCCACCATCAGATATTGGTGGTTTATATGTAACATCTAAAGTTGATGAAGATCCAGGATGAACACTTACAGTAACATTAGATGGAGGTTGTGGAGCTTGAATAACTGGAGTTGTTGAGTCAGAGTCAAGTTTTGGACCTATTCCAAAAGAATTAATTGCAGATACTGCGACATAATAAGTATTACCTGGTATTAATTGATTAATTGTATATGAGCGAGTATCTTTATCAACAGTTATACTATTATATCCTTTTGGTGATTCACCAGGGAAAGCATCTGATAATTTATCATAACTTGGTGACAAAGAGTTGTCACCATCTAATATACTAACAATCAAACGACTCTTAGTTGTATAAAGTAATGATTTATCTATTACTAGTGCAGCTTGATCACCAACGTTTTCTAAAAATGTTATCGTCCAAGAATATCCTGCATAATTAACAGATGAAATCGATTCAGTAAAGTTACTTCTCGTAACTTGTAATTGACGTATTGTATTTAACTGTAATAAAGCTTGTTGAACATCATATGCTGATGCTGAAACAGACAAATAAGTTGTTTGTAAATTAACACCTTTAAATGATAATGTAAACCAACCACCTAAATCTGTTGCTGATGTACTACCTTCTGATAAAATATTAATTATTTGTATTTCTGGTGTACCTAAATTACGTTGACCTGGTACAACTTCAATTACATTAATTGTTTCTAGGTCAAGGCTACTAGCTAATGATGTTCCAACTAATTTAACTTGATTACCTGTATTAATTATAGAAACGAAAGTTATACTCCATTGATACCCTTTGTCAGGTATAATAGATCTTGATACACGTATATCTCCAATAACATCAGAAAAAGTATAATTATTTTTTAATCCATCTGAATAACCTAAATTAATTAATTCAGAACGTATATTATAGGATGATGAATTATATAATAAAGTACCAGTGCTTTCAATTAAACCAGGCAATGGACCAAATGATAATTTAAATTGTCCACTTGATATGATAGGAAATGTTGCTGAAGTAAATTCAATAACTTGAACTTCAGGTACTGATCCAGTTTGCCACCATTCAACTAGATAACCTGTAATAGGTGAACCACCGTTAGCATTACTACCAGTTGGTGCAATCCATGTTACATTTGTTGATGTTATTGAAGTATCTTGACTTGATGCTGTTGATAACATAACTGAACTTGGTTGTTGTGGTTTACTTGCAGGTGTTGAACCAACAGCACTTTGAGTGTAAGGACTGGAACCTATAGAATTTTGTGCTGAAACTTTTACATTATAATTCACACCAGTTAATAATGATAATAATTCATATACTAAAATACCACTTGTTTGATCTAACTCTGGTAAAGATGATGGGGTAACTAAAACAGAGCCCTTTGATTTACTATCAGATGAAAACCATTCAATTGAATATTTGTCTATTGATAATCCTCCATTACTTGTAGGTGGTGAAATGAGAACTTGCAATGAAGTTGGACCAGAAACGCTTGTTACAACAGCAATTGGAGCAGAAGGAACTTGATTTGATGTTGTTGCCGATACAATTTCACTCCATCTTGTTGGATCATTTATGCTAGTATAAACAGTTTGAAAAGAAACAGGATTTCTTGCAGCAACTCTTACATAATACTTTTCATTATTCATTAAATTATTAATCAAATAACGGAATGGAGGTACTACAGATATTGTTGCACCTGTTAAATCACACACACCATAACCTGAAGTTGTACAACTTGGATTATCAGTTGTAACATTTGAAAATTCAGCTGTATGATCCCATTGTATAGAGTATTGAACTATATCACTAACTACACCTGATGGTGGTGAGAAAAATACTTCAAGTTGAGTCCCTGATACACTTCTAACAGATACAGCATTTGGTGCACCTGGAATTTCGTTTGGTGTACCTGTTGTATAACTATAAGTACCATAACTCTTTTCATTATGTGCACGAATACCGAGGTAATATGATGTTAAAACAGAAAGACCTGAAACATACGTACAATCGATACAATCTAATGGCCGAATAGATACCGCTGCATCAAGTGGATTTAATCTATGCTTAGGACTTTCTAATGGTAACACTGAACCAATTGTATTTACACTTAAAAATGATATTTCCCATTCATATCCTCTTGCCCAACGATATAATGATGCAAAATTATCTGTAGTACCCTCATATGATGTTATAATCGATGAATCATTATATTTTGCTAATGGCAATCGAGTTAAAGATCCATCATAATTATAAGCAACTTTATACCATAGTGAGCCAACACGAATTAATTCACCAGGCGGTAAAATATTGAAATTACATTCAGTAACACATGTTAAATATTGAATACCTGTTATTGCTGATACTTCTCCTTCTAATAAATCAGCACTATAACTACGTTCAACATAAACAGTATTAACATCAGGTAAAGCTTCAATTACATCACGCATATCTTGTGCAGTTGCATAACTTGATATAGGATTAGTCTTCACTCCATTATATGATAATTGGAATGAACCCGTTGCATCCATTCCTAAGAAATAATTATAGTCATATAGACTTATTGCTTGAATTCTTACATATTGTGTGGAATAATCAGCATTCACATTGATGACTTGGAATATCTTTCCTTTTGAATCACCAACTTCAATAGAATACTTATCAATTGGTGATCCACATGAATTATAAACAACTTGTGAATGACTACATTGTAATGGTGATTCAAATGATAATTTTAATGTACTACCCAAAGCTAAAGCACCTTTAACTGATTCTATTACTTTTACTACGGCACCGACACCAGTTAAAGTTCTATCATATTGGGGATTTAATAAAGCAATGTCACCATTTAGATCTAAGAATGTTACTTTATAAATTGCTCCACCTTCACTTGTTTCTATAGATTTCGTTACAGTCGTTCCACCAACTATAGAAGCTAAAGCAGATTGTAAATCATATGCACTGGCACTATAAGATATACTAGGGGTAACTTTACCATCAAATTCAAGAATGTAATAACCACCCAATGCATTACCATTCTTAATAGTTGTACCATTAATTGTAGCACCAGATCCAGTTAATGCATTAACAAATTGAAGTGGAGCAATGTCCCCTTCAATTGTTAACCAAGTCACAGTCCAAGTATAACCACCTTGATTATCTGGACCAATTCTTGATACTGAAACATTACCAAATCCTTCTAACAATTGTAATTCAATTTGCATATCATATGCACTAATATCACTAGGTAATAAGTTACTTGTACCAATAATAAAATAACCACCAATATAATTACCTTCAATAATTGTATGATGATTACAAATTCCAGAAACAGTTAATAAAGAATTCATACCACATACCAACGTAGGCGCATTTCCCATTGATATATCAAATACAAATGTCCATATATAACCATTTTGATCATCTTTTAAAGTTCTTCGTACATCAGAAAAATTTATAAAAGTTGGTAATTCAATTAATTTTTCTGTTAATATTTCAGCTGTTGTAGTCGTAGAATATAAATTATAACCGCGGCTACGTATACGTTCAGTGATTACTTTCGCTTGTTGTGTTGTAAATAATTTAACAGTACCTTCCGTAAAATAAGCAAAAGGCACACATGATACTTGAGTCAAATTAGGTTGTAAAATAGGTAAACGTATAGATTCAATAGCATTACGAATATGAAGAGCATTACCAGTAAAATAAATACTATAAGTAAATCCATATTGACTTGATGATGATCCAGTACCAAACCTTTCAACTAAAACATTATCAATTGTTGCTAAATCGTCTAAAGCCTTTTGCAATTCAATCGCAGTGGCATTCCATGGAATACACGAAGTAGTAGCACCATTGAATGCTAATGTATAAGAACCTTCAACAAAATAATTATCAGCAATTACTTTTACTTCTTGAATCTCAGTATCTAAACCAACTGCATGATTATCATTTAATGCTTTTACTTTGAAAGATATAGGTGATGGAACTGTAGAGATACATGATGATGATGAAGTACCATATTGAACTGTTAACAATTCAACATTCCCAGCAACATTATTACCAACGAAAGTGATACTCCATTGATAACCAAAGTAATCAGTATAACCACCATAACCAGATCGTAATACTTCTACACTATCAATTTGTGCTAGTGAGTTAAGTGCAGCTTCAACATCAGAATCTAAAGCAAAAACACTTAAACATGAAGTATATTGTGTTTGAGGTTGGAAATTATTATCAAGAAAACTATATCCTAATCTAAAGTATCCTTTCATATCGATTGAAGTTGGAGCTTTTGATTGTAAGACTTGAATCTCAGGGAATCTTATCGTTAAAAAACCTTCACTGGACTTACCTTCGGGAGCTGTTAATGAAATTTGTTGGACCTCTGCATATGATGCTGCTGATGTGGTAAAGCTTTGAATTTCATTTAAATGACTTGCTGCAACAAATATTTGCTGAATTTCATCAACTTTCAAAGTTTCTGATGCTCTAAATCCAATTATCGCTGGTGGTGGTCCAGAAGGAATATCAGTATATTGATGATAAGATGAAGCTAATGTTGAAGTATCGAATTCACTATATCCATGGAATACTCCACGAGTATACGAACTAACACGAACACTGTATTCAATTCCAGCAGCTAAATCTTGAATAGTATAGCTTAATGGATTTATTCCTTGAACAACGTTATCATAAACACTTACAGTTGTCCCTTGTGTTAAGTATTCGGTTGGTTGAGCTATCATTGCATCAAGATTTCCAATATTAGACACAAAACTTATAGCCCAAAAGTTACCATTAACTTTGTAAATAGGTACTCTTGTCACACTTTGACCAATATATTTTGCTTCCAAAGTTGATATTGATGATTTTGCTAATGGAATTTGGTGCATATTAAATGGACGATGAATTGAAGATGTTGTTATCAAACTTACTGATAGATTTGAAGATACCTGAGTTGATAAGCAATTTGTTTGAGATATTGATAATGCGTAACTGAATAATCCGGAATTAAAAACATCATTCTCAAAATAAATCGAGTAGACATAACCACCAGCATTATTGACACTATCAATACTTCTTGTTACTGAAATGCATGTCTCACCATTGGCACAAGTACCAGCAAGTGCATTATTTAATGCAATTTCGACATCATAATCAGGTGAATCCCAACTTATACACAATGAATCAATTGAACTATATCCATCTAATGATGAAGCATAATGGAATCGATACGTAACAACTGTTTGTGTTGGTGATTTGTTTGTAATAAGTTTATACACCGTAACATCTTGACTTTGAATGAAATAAATTGGTGGAATAAGATATGTCCAAACGGTACCGTAACCTTCACCAATATATCCATGATCTACAGTCAATTGATCTATATTAGTTTCACTGTAAGAAGTAATAGTAGTGATTATTGCACCTTGAGGTAAAGCATTTTGAGTCCTAACAGCAGCAAATTTCCATGTATCATTTAATGTATGTCCATATGATTGACTAAATGAAATTGATACTCCATTCAGTAAAGCAAAATTAAATGATGCTATTATAGGAATAGGACTTGAGAATGAAATACCATCGATTGACCATATAAACGAATCTTCATGTGAAATATTGACAAAAAACATTTTAACAGTAAATACTATATCAGTTGTACCAGTAAAAAAACCAGAAGTTGACAAATCATTTAAAGTACCATGTGTTAAATTTGCGGGTGTATATTGAATATCAGAAATCTGACCATCAGAAACAACACTGAATATATAAGATTCAACGCCAACGAAATCTAAATTATAAATATAACTATATTTCTCTTGAGGTGTACCATAACCTAAACGTGATACTGTAACATTAATACCGAAATCAAACAAAAGTCTTGATTGTAACGAAGTAGCTGAAACACCCCATGGTAAACCATCTGATATTGGTGAAATCAATAATCCACTTGAACTTAATAATACAATTTTCCAATATAATCTACCATTACTACTAGAAATTTCTTCTTCTGATGTCATGATTATCTTTGTTCTTTCATCACTTCCACCAGATTGAATTGTTAATGCTTGTACACCATATCTCATTCCATTAAATACTTCAAATCCAGAACATACTGTAGGAACAACTTGTGGAACGTTTGATAAATGAATACCTGAAAAAAATAATTCATATGTATATGAATCTTCACCAACTTGTAATGTTTCAACAGTATATTCAGGAACAGCTGTATTTAATTTAAATATTGTTAATGTTACAGATGGATTCGAATTTGCTGGTAAAATAACATCAACAGTTATTGTATTTGTTGTTACAGCAAGAACTATGAAGGTTTTATCAGGTATGGCACTTAATGGTAAACGTATCTTATCACCAGGTTGAAGATAAGGTAATACATTTAATTGTTTACCATTAACTAATGCTGTATGCCATGTTGTTGATAATACAGATGATGTATAATTAATTTGAATACCATTACTATATGTGCCATTTACATCTCTACAATTACCAAAATAACCTTCATCAATAATTTCTAAAAATGGTGAAGAATTACCTAATACTTCTGAACGTAGATATTCTAATTCAGGACCAATAAAATATAATTTATAGATATAACCATACCCAGATGTTACTGAACCATCACCTGATCTAACTACTTTAATATGATTATCATCATAAATATTATAAGTACCATCACCATTAAAGTCATATTCTAAAGAATTTATAGCATCTTGTATATCTGAAGCATTAGCATGATAACTTATACAATCTCTTGTTAATCTTTCAATCCCATTAATTATCATTCGTAATTTGAAATAACCACCGGTATCAGGATGAACATAACTTGCAGCTGTTTGAGTGATTTGTAAAATTGCAGAAGTGGAATTTCCGGTACCATATCTTGCGACTTGAATTGAATTTTGATGAACTAATTCAACATCATATTGTGTAGTTGCGAGATAAGTTATTGAATTCTTAGTAGTTGCGAAGTTGTAACCATCAATGATATCAGTTATTGAAACAATATTATGTAAGCCATTTGTAGATAAATCAGATGAAAATGCGATGACACTTCCAACTTCTAAAATACCAAAAATGCTGGAAGATGATAAGAAATATAATGAAGCAACATCAAGATTAGTTTGAATTTCTACCGTAAAAGGTAATGGTTGATTAGTTGCAGCATAAAGTGAATTTAAAGCATTTTCAACAGTATCTGCAGAATCACCGAAGTTAATACATGAACTAGTTTGTTGTGTAACTCCAGTGCGAGGTGATTTAAATGATAATTTGAACATGGGACCATCAATATAACCTCTTTCAACATTCACTCTTAACCTTTGCTGTTCAGTAAAACCACCTTCGATAAGAGTAAATACAGTATAACTAGTACCGATTGAAGTTGCTGAGACAGTAGAAGAACTATCTAAAGCACCAATACAACCTTGATGAACAGTAACAAGATTCATATTATCACTTTCAATATTTTTACCAATAAAGTAGATAGAATAGACATAAGAAGTAGCTTCAATATTTGATGAACGAGTTACAAGAATTTTATTCTTATAACTTTCTTCAATTAATGATGCAGATGTCATATCACCATTCATAGGACGAGATATGCAGATAGTGTTATATTGTTCGCCATTAAAATCAAATTCTAAGTATAAATTACCACAAGCTGATGATGATGATGCACATGTTAATGATAATACTTGCACTTCAATACCAGTTCTTATAACTGTGTAATTTTCAGCACCAATACGTAAGAGTTCATTTGGTAGAATTCTTGGTGTGTGATCAGCTATCGTAGAAAAAATTGGACTTTGTGGAGCAACACTAACGGTGCTGAAATAATCAGCACCATCAATCGAACTCTGAGTATTTTCTGTGTTGATACTATAGCCACCAATGCGAATCAAATCACCAGCATTAATCATTTGAGTAATATCAGGTGGATTGATATCATCAGTTGTATCATATTCTACAGTTAATACATAGGAATCTCTATCAACACTTACATAAACACCAGGGATTTGATGCATAAATCGATATTGTGATGATGTTTCGACTTCACCAATCGTACTTAATGACTCTAAAATATATTTCGCTGCTAATGGTTGTTGATTGTAATCAATAGCATCAGTTGTGGAACCATCATAAGTTAAAGTAAAAGAACCATCAATTGGTGTGGAACCATCAAGATAATTAATTGATTGAGCACGAACTTCTGTACCAAATAATTCAATACCAGCGGAATATGTAACGGTAATTGGATCCATATTACCAGATCCAGGTGGAAAAGTATAACCATTATAAGCACCCGGATTACGAATATAATAGATACGCCATTCATATCCACCTAATGTACCAGGGGTAACTTTCTTAGCACCCCAACCACCTGAAGTTGGTGTAGGATATTCAAATCGATGTACTTGAACATCTCCTACATGAGTAAATTCTTCTAATTTTCGTTTTAATCTATCAGATGTTTCATCAAATATAACAGAACGAGGTCCATTAGGGTCATTGATATCTATTTCAAATGAACCAGATAGACCTGTTGATCCTTGTATAACTTCTAAAACTTGTGGGGGATAAATAACTCCATCTTCTGCTGCTGTTTGTTCGACATACAGTAAAGGAACATTCCCTGCACCGGTTGGATATTGATTAGGATTCAAAACAAATTGAATTTTATATTGAACAACACCATATTTACCAATAACCTCTCTTGTAACATTTACTTGTCGTTCTGATATTGATTCTAACCAACTCTTAATTGAAACATTAGTAAACTGATTAGTACCTTCAGGTAATGTATTCCATTTCAAGTTAGATACTGTAATATTATCACCGGTAACAAAGAAAGCTGACCAATGACCACGGTGGACCACACCATTCTGGACACCTGCTTGAATTTTATCCATACCATATACAGCACCAACAACAACAACTTCTGATCTTACAGTCCACAATAAAGGTTCTGGACTAACAGGACATGCTTGAACTGTAATTGGATGATGATAACCTTCATCAAAGAAATAGATTGTGTAAACACCACCATTTCTTGCTGATACAGTATCAGATGTTTTGGTGACAAATAGTCCTCTTGAAACGGATGGATTTTGATAAGAAATCACTGTTTCTAGAGTAGATCGTAAAGTATTAGCAGAAACTGTCACAGGAATACAACTTGTTGTATTTAGAACTCCATTGGTATATTTATATGTTATAGTAAATGATCTTGTCGAGAAAGCACTATCATAATTTACATTATTGATATAAATACGTTGAACACTCTTTGAACCGGGTGGTTCCGCGGTTGATAAACTATCACCAGTTAAAATAGTTATTAATTTACATGTATATTGTGAATCTGATAGACATTGTCCTTTTAAATCTGCAACATTAAATTCTAATGCAGGAACATTACCAGGTGAATTACATTGATTGGTTGCATCATCTCTTTGTTCACAATCACCATTGAATTGTCCACCACCATCTTTTTGTTCACCATCCCGTAAAAATGTTATAAACCAAGTATAACCACCATTTTTAACATTTACATCAGAACGTGTAACAGAAATCAAACCAATATTATCTAATTCTTGCAATTTTTCTTGCATTGAACTACCATCACTACTTGATTCTGTTGCATTCGCAAATGCATTATGATTAATTAAACTTGTTGTTAACCTTTTTTGAATATTGATAACAGGATGATTTATTGTATTCAATGTAAGAGTAAATGCGCCAGATAATGGTGGTGTTCCTGGTACAACTTCTTCAACTAAACATCCATTGTTTGGTAAGTTACCATCAGTGACGTATAATGATGATGATATACATGAAATAAGAGGAACATCTCCAACATTTTTACCCCAAGCTTTAGAAAAACCTGATGGCCACGTATCAGAATAAGTAACAGCTGCACCAACCCAATTACCTTCAACATATTGATCATGATTAATAGTTGGATCAATCCATGTATTTGATGTATAAGTAATTGACCAAACATAACCAAATACTTGAGTTGTTGGTGTACGCATTGGACCATGTCTTGATACTTTAACACGTGATGGTGATATTGATGGTAAATCATTTAAAGCTGTCTCAACTACAATAGCTTCAGAATTGTATGCTAAGGCACCTGTAGTATAACCATTGTAAACTAACTGAAATGCACCTTGTAATTGAGCACCAATTTGACTTTTAGAAACTACCACATCAACATTAACAACATAATTATTAATAGTACATTTCTTTGGATCCTTACATAGCTCACCAATTTGTAAAGTATTACTTGCTGTAGATGTTGCTCGTAATGATTTACTGTCAGGAATTATGTTACTTAATGCACCACCAACAACTTCACCAGTAAATACAATTGTGTATGTATATCCCATAACATAATTAGGAGCAGAAGACCTAGTTACTGATATAATATTCTGATTATTTAAAAATTCTACTAATTTGTCTTGAAATTCACTAGCAGATAAAGCTTGACTGTTGTTACTATTAACAACTGGCATATAGGAGGATGATGATTTATATGTTCGACCAGTTGAATCATAAAAAGTTAATCCATACGCCCCTTCAACTTGATTACCAGCTACAGCTGTTCCAGGATCATCCTTAGTTAATTGTTGAGTTTGACTACCAGTCTCTAGTATAACATTGCTTGTTGATACAGATGTTAAGGAATTTATAAATGTCATTAAAGGTAATTTACCATTCCTTTCCTTAAAAGTTATTGTCCATAAATAACCACCACTCCATCTTTTATCACCAGATGGTACATATGATATACGTTTTACTTCTACAATACCAAAATTAGAATTGCTTGATAAGACATCTTCTAACGATGAAGCATCAATATTCCATGGCGTTGATGTAGCTGATTGTAATCGTGGAGTACCTACATAAACATGAGGAAATGTTGTTTGTAATTGGAAAGTACCATCAATTAATGTTCCATGTCTTACTGTTGTTACTTGACATACAGCACCACTAGCACGATTTGTTCCCTTCAAATTACTTTCATCACACATTAATGGTTTCAAATTACCATGTTGACGTAAGAAAGTAATTGTCCATTTATAACCAACATAAGTTGAATTGTGTGGATAATAGGTTCTAACAATTTTAATAGAATCAGGGTTATCATTAATTACGTCAGATAATGATCTAATCTTTGTCTTAACATCTAATTCAATATCTTCAGGAAATAAGGATGAAGTAGTATAGACTAACTGATTACGACATGCCTCACTAACACCAAATCTATTCGTAGGATCTGAATAAAATACACCATATTCTGCATTTGAAGTATCATACGTATCTAAAACACTATTCAGACGTTTGGAGACACTATCAGTTTGAAATGTTGGATCAATGGTTGCTATATGATTAGATGTTAATGCCATAATTTGATGATAACTTTTATCAATACGTATAAATTGATAACGTTCTAGAAAAGTGGAATTTGGAACAGTTATAGTATTTCCAATAGTACTTGCTGATGTTGATGATACTGTCACAGATGTACTATTAGTTCTAGCCTCACAAGTATACGCTAATTTAACAGCGCCTTCAGGTTGATTGCCTTCAGTTTCAATATATGCTGTACTTGATGCAAGTGTTATATTTCCTACTTTATATATACCACCATAAGTTGTTTTAAATGATCGCGCACCACCATTTGATGCTGTAGGAAGATAATTGACATTTGTATACAATACTTGTAGTGGTGGTATTTTTCCGCGGAATTGTTGACCAATAAATTTGACTTTATATGCTAACATATAAACACCATCATTAGCATCAACTTTTAATGTTTGAGATATTGTTGTAACATTAACACAATGACCATTTAAATCTTTCATATATGTTCTGTCTGTATTAGATCCATGTAGATCACATAATGCTGTTTGTAAACTTGCTGCATCATCATTAAAAAGAATATAATTAGTTAAACATGTCGTTTCTGAACAGTCATATCCTGTAATACCCATATCATCTAAGGCACGTTTACACCAATTACTATCAGTATTCGAAGGATCTGTACCACAATCATTTGGATTGAATTGTAATCTAAATTGTCCTGTAAATTTACTTGCAACAGAAGAACAAGGATTATCGATCGTACAACCTTGAGTGTTTATACCAGTTACTATAGAACCAATTATTTGTGTAGACGTTACTTGCGGTGAAATAACTTCAACAAGTTGAATTTCAGGTAAATCATCAGTACGTGTTTGAATTAATTGTACCTCATTAACATTTGTACCTGTTAGTTCAATTGTTTGAATTTCATTTATATCTACTGCATTTGTAGTTATACGTTGAATTTCATTTGTTACATCATCACATGTTGTAGTAACAGTTTGAATTTCATCTTTACCTACTACAATAGATCTAACGGTTTGGACTTCATTTGTAACAGCTGTAATGACACGAATTGCTTGAGATTCAATGATAACATCAGTTTCAGCAACAACTGTTTGTACCTCATGAACTATTGGTAAATCAACAACATCATAATAAGAAAAGTTATTATCTGTCGAATATTCTAAACGATATTTTTCTAATGTTTCACCACCATCACGTAATGGACTTAACCAACTTGTATATAATGAACTAACATTTAGTGAGGATACCGAAAGATTTAATGGTGATAATGGTAATTGATCTTGTGTTAAAACAGATCCTGTAGCTTCACCAGGAATACCAGTACCTTTACTATTAAAAGCTGTTACTCTAATATAATAATAAGTATTTGATGCTAAGGTAACTTGTTTTTTACCAGTATTTATGTCACGTCCGCCAATTTGATATACTAAATTATTTGTATCATATAGAGTCACTTTGGATGCTGGTGATCCGAAATCAGCACGAGTATCCCATTCAACAATATAATAAGTAACAGGAGAACCACCATCACCACCATAGACACAACTCAAAGAATTTGGTGGAGACCATGTTACAAGGATACCAACTGAATCAGTTGCTACTGCTGTTACATAAGATGGAGAACCAGGTGGATTAATTGAGCCTGTAGCAAATTTTGGTGAAGGATAACCATAAGTTGACCAAGCATAACCATTGTATGCGGTAACACGAGCATATCTTGGAAGATTACTAGAAACAACAGGTATATCGATATCATAACAGAAAATTGGACCACTTTCAGCAGAAACCATAATTTCACGTTTATTACCAGTTGATCCAACGTTGCGGAAATCAGGTGAAAGATCCCATTCAATTAGATAACGTTGAATATAAGTTCCACCAATTTCAATAGGCTGGTGCCACACAAATTTTAATTGTGATGATGATAACGCAAATAATGTGGAATTGAATGGAGATGATGGAGACGTTAATGGAGCTAAGAATCCAGGTGATGCAATCATTGGATATGATAATCCTTGAGCATTATGGACACTAACTCGAACTTGATATGAAGTACCAAGGATGAGATTCGATATAACAGCTGAACGAATATCTTTACCTGAAACTAAAAGTTGGGCATAATTCTCTGGTAATTGACCTTCAATAGTTGATGATACTTGTGCCTTAGAAAATAAACCAGTAAGTGCTGCATCATTTGTATAAAGTGATGGTACATTACCAAGATTAGAAACAAAAGTAACTCTCCAATCATAACCAAATCCATTACTATATCTTGTCACATCAACTTCAGAAATAGTGTCTAAATTTTCTAAGATCTTTTTCATCTCATCTGCACTAACATCTTTTGCTATAGGAGGTGACATACTACCTTCATAACCAACTCTAAATGTACCACTTAATGGATCTACACCATGTCTTATCGTCTCAACTTTAAGAATCGGATTTGTACCAGCCCAATTATCCGAAGAACGAGCAATTAATGATGGTAAATCACCAATTTGATTAATGAAAGTAATATCCCAATAATAACCATATGACCATTTATAAACATGAACATTTGATAACGAAGCCACATCGAATGTTTGTGCCAAATTAATCTTTGTAGATGATAATGGTGATGCTACAGTATATTTCTGTCCAGATACCCAAATTATATCACCAACAGCAAAGGAAGCAATACCATTAACAACGGTAAGATGTCTATGACCTGTAGTACCATTTATAGTTAAACCAGGTACAACAATTCTTGATAATTGACGAGTTACTTCAACTGGTCCCATTGATGATAGTCTTGCTAATGCTTGAGCAACTGAATCATCACCTTCATCATTAGAATTCCATAAAATGTTATTTGTTGTTTCACCATTAAAACTTAATTTGAAATAACCAGCTAAGTTATTCACATCAGCTTCAACAGTAACACGTTGAATTTCTGATAATGATGCTGAAGATGAAGTAGTAATTACTTGAACTTCATACGTAGGTAATGAAGTGTAATATTCAATCAAGAAACTATCAATATAATCATCAAAACCACCACGAGAAGTTGTTTCCCATGTGACTTGTAATGATGAACCGGAATGGATTGATGTTGTTGCTGATGATAATATAGATGGTTGACCAAGCGTAACAATCGATGAAGCTGCTGCCTCTAATGAGTAACCTCTAGCATTATATGAAAAGATTCGTACGAAATTTAAGATTCCTTGATTTAAATTGAATAAATTCAAATAGAAAGGATGAGAACCTTTAATGAATTCAAATACTTCAATAATAGCAGATGTTGTTGGTGTCAATGCATTGGTGCCAACAGTAAATGGTGGAATATTACCAGCACCTTGAACAACTTCTTTACGCATATGAGTAAATGTTACAGTCCAAGCATATAAATTATTAACTGATGATAAGCATTCTCTCTTTACTTTCACAGTATAAATTGTAGGTAAATATTGTAATTTTTGAGCAAATGTTACTTCAGATTCATCAAAATTAATAGTTGGTGTTACATAACCTTTCATATTCAAAGTAAAACTACCAGCAATAGGAGATAATGCCTGAGTACGAATTGTTTGAATTTCGTAAGTATAATCACCAGGTACAATATCACTTGTACCTTTTGAGATTTCTTCTACATACATTCTTGCATCATCACCCAATAACATTGTAGAATCAGATAAAATCAATCCAACATCACCATTAATACCTTTGAAGGTAATTAACCAACGATATCCTCTTTCCCAAGAAGCTCTTGTGACTGCTACTGGAGGAGTAGCAACTTGTCTTAATCCTACAAGTTCATTTAATGCGATTTCTAAATTATAAGCACTTATATCAAATGACAAAGCAGCTGAAGTTCTACCACCAATTGTTATAGTAAAAGTTCCACCTCTTAACTTAACATTATCACCAGCACGATAATAAGTTGTTACACGTTGGACCTCAGGTTTTACAGATAATTCAATACGTTGATAATTATCACTAGATGGATTAAATTCACTTGTTGTGTCAGCTTCAATCAGATAAGATGAGATGGATAATCCACCATCGAGTAGAGGTGGTAAAAATGATAACGATAATTGGTCGGATGATTTATATTGTCCTAAAACGACGCTACTTGGAGCATCAGGAATACCACCATATAAATCAGTTGAAACAATAATAGTATCAGATGGAAGTGATATACCAGCATCATTTATAGCACGTAGACGGAAAGCATATTTCGATGCTTCTTCCAAAGCAATATATCGTGATGAATAATCGGCTAAATAATCAACATCTCTAACTGTATCATGTTTCACATCAACTCCTACTAAATTAATTACATTAGATCTTAATTGTGGAATTGTTTCTGTACCATATGAACCCCAGAAATAAATTGAATACGAAAATCCATATGACCATACTGATGAAACACCATCACCATTACGAACAACAGAAACTTTATCAACATTTAACAATGCATTTAAAGTACTCTCCCAACTATCGCTTGAAGCACCATAACTTAAAAATACTGAAGAATCAGGTCCAAGACTTAGAGTGAATTTTGTACCATTATTTATGTTAGCTAAACTAACAGCAGCAGAAATAGAACGGAATACAACTGTCTGTACTTGTGCAGATGCTCCAATAGTTACAGTGTTAGGGGTAATACCATCAGAACGATGAGTAATAACTTGAACATTTGTTCCATACCAATCAGATTCTAAAGTAACTCTAGCACTGTTTATTGATGAAGCAGATGTTGATTTAATAACAATTGATCTCTCATAACCATTACCGTTACGAAAAGCTACAACAGCATTAAAAGTCTCACGAATACTACTTCCACTAACATAATATTGAGAACCTAGTTTTGAAATGATAGTTAATTGGTAATCACCAATCCATACTGTATTTCCTACTTGAACTAGTGCTGTCCAATCATAAGTGTTATATAACTGTACTAATTCAGGAAAAATAGCAATAGATTTGTCAGTAGAAGAAATGGATGTACCATTATATGGTGTCTGTAACGTTGAACAATATAATGGACTGTTATAACAATATTTTGATGATGTTATAAAATATAAACTACCAAGAATATAATAACGTTGTCCTGTAATTAAACTATCAATTGTTATAATATCATGACTTAAATATGTTGCATGAATTAATGATGTAAATGATACGATAGTTGTAAGCCCAGGTAATGCAACTTTAGAATAACGCATTGTACCAATATTGACAATCATACTTAATGCAGATGGAGTAAAATGATCATTTGTTGTAATAACGGTAGAATTTGAACTAACATAAGTTATACCTATAATAAATCCAACAAAGTTTATTGAAGGAATCATAATACGATCACCATATGTTATAATTGTGGTAGTATTGGAAGCAATCGTAAATTGATTCGTTGATGAACCAATTGAATTAACTAAAACAGTAAAAGACAAAGAACTATAACTCTCATATTCACGTAATCCAATCATAGCTGCACGACCAACATTTGTTAGATTTTGTATAGCACCAATAACAGTTGAATCAGTGGCTTGATATGATAATGGAATTGTTTCTTGAATACCTAATCTTATTTGGAAATGACCTGATATATCATTTTTCTCTGCTATAGTTGTGATATTGAATAATGGATAAATACTTACAGCTGCATTAATACCAGTAATGAATTGATCGTCTGTTACTAAGCTTTCAACATTACCAAATGATTTTGGAAATGTTACAACCCAAGCATAACCACTAAAAGGATCATCATAATGTTGATAACGTGTAACTGAAACACCACCACTTATAACTTGTAAAGAATTCAAAGCATTTTCAATATCTATTGAAGTAGCATCATAATTAATTGAAGTCGTTTTCATTCCCATGAAATAAAGGTAGAAATATCCACTCATCACACCACCTAAACTTTCAGCAACGATAACTTGAATATCAGATACACCATCAGCGCATGCAATGTTATTATTAACTGAAGAGACAGAGACAGTAATAGAAGCACGAGTACTAGGAGCACAATGATCAATATATAACACACTACTCCATGATTTTGATCCATCATCTACTTTATCAGCACGTAAGATAGGCCATGTTAAATCTTGATAAATCCCATCAAAAAATACATGTAAATCACGATAATACAATCCATTACCACCTGTACTTCTCTTATGTTCTTCAACATAAACATTCTTAGTTGATGCTAATGCCTCTAATGTAGACTTTAAATTATCAGTTGTTGTACTATACGGAATACAAGATGTTGATTCTTTTCCTAAATGTAATCTAAATGATCCATTTCCATAGAAATCAACATTATCAGTTGTAATAGTAATAACTTGATGCTCAGAATTAGCTCCAATTCCTAATTTAGCACAATCATTATATATCCAATGAGTCTCATAATTTACTGGAACAGCAGTTTCAACTTTCGGATAGATGGTGACACGATAGTTATCCGTTAATGATGCTGATGATAATTCATTGATATCAATTGATATATCACCTTCAGCTAGTGAACCAACTTCAGCATCTAAGATAATAGTATAATCATAACCATTACCATACTTTGGTAGTACAATATCTCTAAGTACTTCAACCACACCAATTGATGGTAATGAGAATAAAGCATTTTGAACATCGGTAGCTTCAGCACCCCATGGTAATAATGTTGTTGTTGAGTCATGAAAACTAAGTTTCCAATAACCAAGACTATCATTACCAGCAGTATTCACAATTCTAAATTTCAAAGCTGTTAATTGTGTAAACTCTGATGTATAATTAGTTGTATATTCAACAACATATTTTTCAATATTTTTACCACCATTTGATAACGGTGATTGAAAGAATAATCCGATTTGACTGGAAGACAAAGCAGTAGCAGAAGTGATATTTGGAGGTGATGGTGGTGAAGAAAGGATAAAATTCATTGGAATCACACCAGAGCCGATATTTTGAATTGTAGTAGACGATTCACCATCACCTGCACTATTACTTGCATAGATTTGGACAGAATATTCTTCACCACTAAGTAAATCACTCAAATAATCAACTCTTTGTAAGGCAACACCTTTGATAACTTCAGTGATTTCAAATGTAAAATCAGATCCATACGCATCTAATCCAAATTCAGGCATTAAATTATATCTTAGTAGAGGTAGATCACCTTGTTGTGATATAAAAGTTATCAGCCATTGATAACCACGTAGTTCATTAGTTATTACATCAGTTATAATAGATCGAGTAACAGAAATATCACCAACTGTTGATAAAGATTCTAATTTCGTCTCTAAATCTTGTGCTGATTCATCAACACGGAAATAAAGTGGAATATTACTATCATTGAAATCTAAAGCAAATCCACCAAACAGTAATCCATCACTGGTTTGAATAGTTATCGATTGTACTTCTGATGTTTTATTTTTGATATCATGCGAAAGAACAACATTATCTAATGCTGGTAGGATAGTATTCTGTATAATATTCACAGTAGCTGATGCATCAGTTCCTGAGAGAATTGTATTCGAACCAGCAGATGTTACTTTTGTAAATGTTGTTGAAGAAAGGAGGATAGAGGTAGAATCAAGAATAATTGTTGATCCAGTATAGAAAACATAATTTGAAGATGTTACGTCATATTGATAAACATATGGTGAATTTAATTTCTTGTATGATGGGTAACCATTATAGTAATGATCAGTAACATAAGTACCTTTTAAATCATTTGCTATACCACCACCAACAACCAATGATATATCATTCGTTTCAGTTGAAACAGTAAGGCATGAATTAGGTGAAGGACATGATAAAGTGCTACCAAAGATTGAAGTAAATGATATGGACCAAGAATAACCATTCACATTTGTTGGTCCATAACGCACAACATTAACTGAACCAACTTCAGCGAAATTTTCAATTATTTGTTTCAAATCTTCTCCTCTTTCATCATATCTAACATAAGCATTTTTTTGAATGTAAATAACAAATTGACCATTGCCGGTAGAAATTATTGATTGTGAAGTTGTGATTGTATTAGTATTAACTGCTGTGACTTTTACAACTTGTTTATCTATGATTGTGGAATCGCCAGAAGTTGATCGAGTAATCATAATAGTATCATTTAAAGCAATATATGGTGCAGTGTTAAATGAAGTAGTTAATGAAGTAGAACTTGACACAGTAGCTGTTGTTAATAGTGTTTCAGAAATGAATACTTTCAAATTACTTCCTCCGTGAGTATGATAAGGATAAAAAGTAACAGTCATACCATCTGTAGAGATTGTTTCCACTTGTACCTCTTCATCACCTATACGCATAGTTACACCCGGTGCAATGATATAATTCAAATTAGAATTTGATTTTAATTTTCGTTGCCCTGGAATTATATTTACTAATACAACGTTTGTTTGAGTAGAATCTAACAAAGTAGCCACTATATGACCTTTAAATCCATACTTGAGGTTAAAGTATCCACTAATTGGTGATGATGCATGGGTTACAAGTTGATAAATATCAGGTAAGAAAGATTGTTTACCTGTTGTAATGGGTGTAACAGTAATTAATGAGCCACTAGGATTATTTAGATTACATGATGAATCGTAATAAATTGATGTAGAATCACCATAAACATCATCAAAGATGATAGAATAAACATGCTGCGTCTCTGTTTTCGATAATAATGAAACAGAAACAAGATCAACTGTTGATAATTCTTCAATTTTTACTTCAATTTCAAATGGTGTCGAATTAAATGAAATACATCTTGTGATTGATGATATATCTTTTAATGAATAAGAACCAATAAATGAACTAGTAGGATCTAGTATGATTAAAGATACTACTTTCGATACAGGTGATGATACTTCAATAGAATATGACGTTATAGGTTGACCATTAGCACCTCTTGAACGATAATTAGGACTTTCCCAATCTAAAGCAAATGTTGAACTATTGATAGGAGTAACTGTTGTGTATCCAACAGTAGGAGGTACTTGAACAGGATAAACTGATAAGGGAGTATTGGGGAAACCATAATATGAATATTCAGAGCATACTGTATCACTATAAGATGGAGGAGAAGTGATAGTATAACATGATTTAATACGAATATAATACGGTTGCCCTGGTATAAGATGATCAATAATATAACTATGTACAGATCCATTTGTTACTGTCAATGAAGCTTGTGGAAAACTATCGATAGATTGGCATATAGCTGAACCACATTGAGATGAAAATGTTGGAGTTGTATCATATTCAATTATGAAATTAGTTGTTCGGATACCAAGATTAAACATCTTCCACGAAACTAATAATTTAGAATGGGATACAACAGAAACAGCAATATCAGATGGAGAAGATGGTTGAGAAGAATATAGAACAACAGGATTTAAGAATGGCGATGCAAAATTTGATAATCCAACACTATTCTCAGCAGTAACACGTACATATACACTTGATGCCAAATTTAATACTTCTGTATCAAGGTAAATAGAATAATCACCAACACCTCTAACAAATGATTGTTGTCCTTTAACTTTTTCTCTTGCTGTACCTGATGTTAATTGAAGTGTCATAACATCACCCATTAATGTATCAAATGTTATTTCAAACACAGTCGCACCATAAGTACAACCACAAGAACCATAACCCGCGACAGGATAAGAATTAATAGTTACATGTCCAATTTGTGGAAATGATTCTAAAATTGTAGTGAATGTTTGCGCTGTTCTATTGGCAGGAATAGTAAATGTCACACCATTTAATTTACCAATACTATCCACAATATCACATAAACAAATATCTTGAATTTCTTGGTAAGACTCAACAAATGCATTAGTACTTGAATTAGTGATACAATGCTGATTATTACTCATTACTTCATGAGAATCATCAACAAGCCCTACACATGCACGTAAGAATTCACCTGATACTGATAATCGATGACCATATTGTGTAGCATAATACGATAAATATTCTTCAGTCAAATCACCATTATTAATAACATTAATAAAAGTAACTTTCCACACATACCCTCTTTCATAACCACAACTATTTATTCCTGATTGCTCTGAACAATATAAATCACGTGACACATCAACTGTTTTAATTGTTGATAACATCTCAAGTGCTGATTTCATACCAGATGCAGAAATATTATAATCCATTTCAATTGTTCTTTGATTAAGATAAGTTAAAACAAATGTTCCAGATGGATTAAATCCAATTTCTGATACAACAGTTACTGTTTGTACATCAGGACGTAAGGAACTATTATTACTAGGAATAACTATCTCTAAGAAAGGCGCACCTAACGAACCAGAATTAAAAGATGAAGTTGGATCAATTTGCACTCGATAAGTAGATATTGACTGTCCGCCTGTTTGTTTAGAACTATTGAATTGAATATTTAATAGACTATTTTCAATAACAAAGGTTCGTAGATCAGTTGGTAATGAGGGAACTTGATCAGATGGCTGTTTACTAGCTGGTCTTGAGTTAATTGCAATACCAATTCCATAACTATTAACAGCAGAAACACTAAAAAAATAATTGACACCTTTTAATAAATTATTTAAAATATATTCATTGATAGAGAAAGTTAAAGCATCACCACCGATATATGCCTTCATATTTACTTTATTTATATATAAAGGTGGAATTAAATCAGTAGTTTCTGGTGTAAAACCATTAAATGTTATTAACCATGAAAATCCATTTTTTTCAATCGATCTAGTAACATCAACCCTTGCAACTTTATTTAATGATTGTAAAGCATCTTTTAATTCATTTGCTTCACAATCATATGCTAAAGGTAATGTAGTTTCTAAACGATAAACAGGTAAAACTGATCTATGTATAGTTTCTACAGATGGTGATGTCAATGAACCAGAGTTACAACCATTACTACCAATATCAAGAATAACAATTTCTGGAACATGACCTCTCAACAAATCACCAGTAAATGTGATTGAAAATGATATAGTTGATACTGTTTGATTTCTTGTTACAACAATTTCATCAATAGTATTAAGATTCATCAATTCAATTTGAATATCTGATGCAGTTGATGAGGTACTTAAACAACCATAATCACCACCTTGTAATGTTACAAAAGTATTAGCACTTCTAAATTGTAATCTATATCCCGCATGATCACTACTACCAAAACTAAATACTTGTACTACATATGTTGCATGTTTTAAAGAATTAATAGATAATGATGCGCTTAAAGTTGGATCAATTACACTTCCTAATACAATTTCTGGAGATTTATTTTTTAATACTCTAAACATTTCACCATTAATAGGATGACCAACCATAATCCAATCACCTGTTTGTAATAATTGAACATTAGCGCCAATTGCTGCACCATTACCATTTGTGATGTAAATATTATTTGCACCCATAATGGGATCAGTTGATCCACCTAACATAGTATCTAATTTATACAAAGGAATAGCTGGTAAAATATGATTTTTAAATCCAGTATTAATTGATTTCGGAATATATGCTGTTGTTAAGTCACATAATGGAATGACAGTTGATGACAAAAAGCCGTACTTGGTTACAAATGTTGTATCTTGATTTAAACATACTCGAAACTCTTGACCACCAATTTGAATAAATTCACCAGGTGTAACAAGATTAAATAGATTAATGGATGTATCAACATCAGTAGATAGTGATGCAAATGTATCAAGATGTTTTACTTGAAGACGAGCTAAGATTAATGGATTGCCATTATTATATGCTAAACCAGCATATACTGTATATAATCCATAGAAGCTACCTAAAGAGAGAGTAAATGTTGCATCAGGGTAAAATGGTAGTGTATGAGCTGAAGTTATAACTTTCTGAACTTTATTGGAGATAGGAATGGAGATATTTACTGCGTTATTCATTGACAATGAACGTGAGATTCTATCAGATGATAATGACGATAATATTGAGCTTCTTTGATCTGAGTAAACAGAAACTTGATAAGAAGTAATATCAGCACCATTACTATTCGCATCTTGAGTAAACGATAATGATAATGATGATCCACTAAGTGAAGTAACTGTAAATGATGATACTTCTGATGGACTTGATGCAGGTATAGCAGAAACAACTGTTGAAAAAGCACCATCACCTATTGAATTTGTAGCTAATATTCGGAAATACCATGTGATACCAGTTGTAAGATTAGTAAATGTAGTAGATAAAGATGATGATGATACTATAGATGATTGATATTTATATGGAGCAACACCATCTCTTAAAGTAAAAACTTTAATTGAAGGTCTTGGACCTAATAGTTGCAATGTATTTAAAATTAATTGAGGTTGATCACCAACATTACTTGTAAATGTAACTGTCCATGAATATCCACCACCTGATATTGTACGTTCCACTTGAACTTGACCAAAACTTGGCTGATTCTGCAATATTGCTTTTAATTTTTGTTGTGTTACATCATATTGTATAGGATTTGTCTTAGGTCTCACATAAATATTAGCATTCACAACATCAACTTCAATCTTTTGAGAGACATAAATTGTCCAAGAATATTTATACTTAACTGATGCAACAGTATAAACAACATTATTCACAGAAAATTGGTCACCAGATTCAAAGTATGATGTTAAATCTTCAGTAGTATTGAATTGGAAATAATTAGCATATGCTGATACAGTTCCAGGTAGTTGAATCGTAAAACTATCAAATGCTATCGTAAAAGTACCTGATTTAACTTGTGTTCGACCTGTAGAGAATACTTGAATTTCACTATCTCCAAAGAATGAATAATATGAAGATGCTTGAGGACTCTTCAAAAATGCATCTACGCGATAGGATTGAATAGCACTTATACTATCAGGTTCAATCCATTTTACTTGAATTGAATTCTGATTTAATACTGAAGTTGTTAATGATAAAGGAGCATTTGGTGGTTGTTGTGGAATGATATTTGATGGAATTGTTGAACTAAAACTTCCACATTGATTATTAAATGATAATGTCTTATCACAAATACCTAATGAATTTTCAGCTGAAGTTCGGAAGAAATAACGACGTCCTGGTGTTAAATTAGAAATTTCATATTGTGCACCCATAAGTAATAAGTCCGCTTTTCTTGAACTAGAAAAGATTGTCTCACGAACACCAATGCTTTGAACAGTAAATTGACTAGTAGTTGGTGGAGTATCACCAATAACAAAAGGATATGGATAATCATCATCTGTTGTTACAATCACAATTCTAGCACCTGTTTGTAGTTGTCGAATAGTATCAGCACTACCATTATAGTACACAGTTATTAATGAAGGTTCATCATAAGAGAATGATATCATACTAACACATGCTTTACAAATATACTCATAGGCTGGAACTTCGCGATAACCTAAAGCATTCTGTGATATTCCACTATCAAAGGTTGGGACCAAATCCCATTCTACATTAAAATGAGTAATTAATGATCCACCGTTGAAAGCTGATGTTCCAATCTTTATTAATACAGTGCTTTCTGTTGTTAAGTAAACATGTGGTTGAGACCATTCAGCTTCCAATTGAGTTGGACTTGATGGTTGAGTAATAGGTAATGTTAGCATTGATGGTGCTGTATTACGTCTTACACCAAATCCTAGAGAATTTATTGCTGATACTCTAACATAATATGATTGCCCTGGTAATAAATCTTCTATCACATAATAATTTCCAGAATGATCTGTAGAATTACTTGCAATAACGTTCCAACTATACGATTCTGAACCAGGGAAATCAGCATTTTGAAGATAAGTAATAGACGGCTGAATAGAGTTACCGTAACATTTAACATCACTAAAATGAATTTCTAATAATGGTACATCAAATGTTTCAACAAAAGTTATTGACCATGTTATATCATTCACTGATGTTGATTTTGTTACAGTAACTTCACCTATATTAGGTAAATTTTCAAGAATACGTTTTACATCAAAAGCTGTAGAAAAAGTAAAAATATTACCAGAAATGTAAGTACCAGTTATTATAGATTGATTGGTTGAATAATGATTACTTGCATCAACTTTTTCTAAATTATTTTTCGTTGTTAATTTTATAGAAAATCGAAACAAATCTGATGTATTTTGACATGGTATACTAATTTTTTGAACAGTTGGAATTATTTGATCAAATGATGCTTTACTCCATTCAACAACGTAACCAGTAACATCATCACCACCATCACCAACTTGATCAGGAGTTGCAATATGTGGATATAACCATGATACATTTAATGATCTTGTATAATCTTCAAGATTCATTGAATCTAGTGCTCTTGATAAAGATGGACTAGCTGGAGGATCTGGTTGCTGCTGTGGTTTAAATGGATAACTACTAGAAGCCTTACCATAACCACCTGAATGATGAGCAATAACACGAATGAAATAATTTATACCCATGTTGAGCTTTGTGATATTATAATAGGTGTATCCCAGATTATTTGCATTTTGAAGTACTTCTTGTTTCATTGGATTCGAAAAATTTGAGGTTACATCTACTTCAACACGCCATTTATCAATATTGTCTCCATTAACAACTGGTGGTGAAAAATAAATAATACCAGACTCTCTGGTAAATGATTGTTCAGTATCAATAACAGGATAAGTTGGTACTAATAATGTAGATGGTCCTGGTAGTCCCCTAGATAATATAACATAAGATTGTGATGATGATTCTAAACATTGATCTAAGCCATTGTAACATGTAGGAGTACAACGTTGAGTGCCACTTTTATAATCAATTGTTGATGTTAACGTATTAGTATCTTGAGAATCTATGTATTGAAACCATATTGGTCCACTCACACCTTGATCATTATATGCATTAATACGAACTACATAAGATGTATATGGAGTTACGGAGATAAGTTGTTGAAATGATTTCTGATTATTTGTTACAGGAACAATTATAGATTTACTAAAAGAAGCTCCAAAATCATTACTCCATTCAATAGTATACTTAGCAATTGCACTACCATATGTTATACCTTCATCCCAAGTAACATTTAATACATCACCAATTGATGTAGGTACAGCCCAAACTAAAGCATTAATTGGAAGACCAGGAACAGATCTAGGTGCAATAGCACCAAGAGAGTTACCATCAGGAGAGACAGAGCATAATTGTGATGGCCCCATTCCTTCATTATTCACAGCAATAACACGAACAAAGACAGCATAACCATCAGATAAATCACCAGCATTAACAATAATTTTAATACTTGGTATCACACTATATGTTGGATGACCATCTGAAAAAAATTGTTGCATATTATTTGTTCCTTGTAATCCATTAATTTCATCAAATGTAATAACAACTAAATCATCAACATTAGTGTTAAACATTTCACCATGAAAAGTAATTAACCAAGAATATCCATTACTAACAGGTTGTCTTGCAACTTTGAAAATATTTGAATACAAAGGATAAATTGAAAGAATTTGTGAATTTAAAAATGTTTCTACTTGTAATGATGTAGCTGAATATGACAATGGTGATTGTGATGGATATGGAGCATAATAAGCTGTAGTAACATCAGAAAACCCACCATTAAATTCAATATGTAATGTTATCATTTCTTCTTCGATATCATCAATTTGGTAAACATCACCACCTATGCGTATGAAACCGCTTGTACTAATATTATGAGATTGAGAAGAATCAAGTAATTTAACAATCTTTGATCCCATCGTCACAATAACATCAATATTTAATGTTTGTTCACCAACATAAACAATAATGAATTCTCCACTTTGCAAAGGAAATCCTGTACCACTTGCTATTGTAACATTTTGAACTTCTTCACCAATGGTATATGAACAATTCTTATAACAAGTTACCAAAATATTATCATCTTCAATCATTGTAACATCATAATATGTAGAATTAATAAAATCAGCTTTTAATGACCATTGCAAACGATAAGCACTGGCAACAGCTGGAGTATGAGGTGAGATTGTTTCAGTAACGAATCCAAACTGATCATTTGTTGGTTGTCTCCAAGATACTTCTAAGCGATTTGATACTTCTTGATAACTAAGTTGAACGTATGTATCAATCGGTTTATATAACACTTGATTCGATGGTGTCACAGCACAATGAATTGGCATAGTATTACAATCAGTTGAATTAATAGGATACCCAGTACCAGGTAAACTATATCCACCATAACCTGTTGATGTATCACCATTAAAAGCAGAAACCCGAACATAAATGGGTAATAAAGGTAAATCTGTAATTTGATATGAATAATTAGCAAGACTAGGATCACTAACATTTGCTGCTTCACTTAATGTTATAACTTGACTATATTGATAACTACTTGTACGAGTGAAATAAGGATCAGTATCGAATTCAATTAGAAATTTTGAAATATCATTACCACCATCAAACATAGGGTAATTCCAGCGTACACCAAGCTCTGAATTTGATACCACTGATACGATGACATTTAATGGTGAACTTGGTGGCGATAAAGTAGTTATGATTGAGGTCGAGTCAGCTGATGTACCACTAG